>JAABUO010000405.1_pt1 | contig 89065 bp, 62 predicted proteins | sample 5559291 | NCBI WGS metagenome assembly JAABUO01 (sample SAMN10711878, study PRJNA513372) | rock metagenome | isolation source: Antarctica rocks | place: Antarctica: Victoria Land, Finger Mt sud
GGGCGCAGACGCCAGCCATCCGCCTTCGCGGACGAAGAGTAGGATTGAGACAGGGGGTCGTTCTCTTTCTCCACGCAGGTGGAGACTGGGCGCTTCGCCCCACAGCGTAGGACTTCAGTCCCACGCGCAAGACACAAACCCGTAATGAACAACCGAGACTGCTCCAAGCCAAATAGTTTGCCTCGCCGGGCTGCCGCGCAGGCTTTCACGCTGATTGAAATCCTCATCGTGATCGCCCTGACCGCTGTGCTGTTCGCCCTGCTGCTCGTGCCGCTAGTCAGCGCCCTGCGCTACACCCAGCAGGCGCAGCTCGTCACAGCGGCGCAGGATGCCGCGCGGAGCACCGAGGAGCGGATTTCGCGGGAGCTGGGCAGCGCGGTCTTTGTGTTTGACAATACCAGCCACCCGTTTCAGCTTCCGAACGGGACCACAATCCAGCTGGGCGATGACGCTTACACAAACTTTTTGGATTTGCAGATATTAAATAGCGCTGGAACCCCGGTGATCGCGCACGCCTACAATGCCAAAATTGATTTTGTGCTGCCAAAGGCAAGCGCTGGCGCTGTTACTGACCCAACAACGCAGCAATCGGTAAACTACACGGCGTCCCAGAATGGCTCCGCGATTATCAGCAACCCGTCCCTTGTCTTCCCGCTGGCTGCCGGCACGAACATGATCCGGTACTTCATCGGCCTCAGAAATCCAGCACAGCGATTTGGAAATCCTGCTGTCTACTCTTACAATAACACGCGCGAAGGCAAGTCGATTGGCAGCGATGACAACACCTATGTTCTTTACCGTGCCGAGTTTCAGCCGTATCAGATTACCAGTCCTACTCGGCCAAACACAAACTTGTTTGCCACGCGCACCAACAGCAGCGGCGTACCCATCCCTGAGCTGGATGACCCCGATTTCTTCCGCTATGTCAGCACCAGCGACGTGAACTGGCTGAACGACACTCACGCGGTCTATACTCCGGCAGAAGTTACTGCCCACAATGGCCGCGTTGACAAGTGGTTCCAGATCTCCAAGCCCTCCATTCCTGGACCGAACGTGGATTTGATCTTGCTTCCGCACAACGCCGATAACACGCTGGCTTACGACCCGGCGAACGGTGCGTTCCCCGGCGTGGCCCATAGCGGGGTGGCAATTGACCCGGTGACGGCAGCGTCGTACCCGATTATCAATACAAGCTGCACGTTCCGGCCGGCGACGATCAGTGGGAACGCGACGCCGGGGACGACGGCGGACTACAACAGCCAGGGCGTTGTGGCGGCGGACCAGGGCGGATTTACCTATATCCCGACCGTCTACACGGCGACAAGCCAGTCCTGGTCGCTGCCGTACCATGTCAGCGTGTATCCCGGCAACTACAACCAGCCGCCTGCGAATGCCACCGCCGCGCAGATTGCCGCAGTGGAAATGTACTATGACACGGAGCAGTTTGCGGGAAACCCCGCCACCGTGTCGGCGGTGGGCTACACGGCGACGGGTGGGCCACTCTCCATTAACCCTGGTGACATTTTAGAGCGTCAGCACACGTTTCCAGGCGGCAACGAGCGGATCTCGCTAGTTTACAATGTGACCCAGGGTTATCCTGTCACTTATGACGGCACGAACTACAATTTAGGCGGAACGCAATTTGTGCCGATGACGATTAACCCAGACACCGGCACGGTTTCGTTCACCGCGCCGTCGCTCCCGAATGGCCCGTATGACCGTCTCACCCGATCATGGACTTACATCACACCGGTATCCGGGGCGTCCGTTGATACAACAGCGGGAATTACGCCGGGCGGTACAGTTGACTTGACCCTGCCGGCCAGTTCACCCGCCAAGCTGACCGACTCGCCGCTACAAGGGGTTCACACCCTGACCCCGACGGGTGACCCGGCACTGACCGGGGACCTGAACGCGCATATCGTTCCCGGCAGTGTCCGAATCACCGGGCCGGATCAAACTTCGGGACCAAACAGCGGCCAGCCAATCACCTATACGGAGATCAAGCAGTCGCTCAATGATCCTGGCGACAACCAGTTTTATGTAGATTACGGCACCAGTGTCCTGCACCTGAAAACGGGCGCGACCGGCCCGATTGGCGTCATCTACGATTACCAGGCGAACATGTCCCTGACGACGCCGCTCACGAACCCGCTGCCCAGCCCCTACACACCGCTGGACTTGACAAGCAACCCGTACCTGCCGTCGCAGGTGACGGTGGATTACCAGACGCGGGACCTGATTGATGTCAGCATTGGCGTCCGCATTTACGATGTCACGAACAACCGGGCGCAGGTTATCCCGGCGGAAACGAAAATCAAGATCGGCAACAGCAACCGGTAGACCTACCGCACCGCTTCGTAACAAGTGACTTCGCTGTGGTCCTTCCTAAAGGAAGGATTAGAACAAAAACGCAGGGCGCTGCTTGCTACGCCCTCCTCTCGGTATCTTCCCTTTAGGGAGGACCCTGCGAAGCGAAGAATGAGCGAAGCAAGGCGGTAGGTCTCCTCAGACCACGCACACCACAAACACTGATGTTTACACGACCACAACTTAACAGCGTCACCCAGCCTATTTCGCGCCGCCAATTACAGCGTGGGCAGTCTATTGTCGTCGCCCTGCTGGTGCTGCTGCTGCTCGGCCTCGCCGGGGCGCTGTTCGTGACTGTTGTTGCGCGGAACCTGATCAACGCCAACAAGTCCAACCGCGTCCAGGCGGCAAACCAATATGCCGCCGCCGGAATCACCTATGCCGACTCGCAGTTGTCCAGCAGCATTGACGGGGCCGATTGGCGGCCTCCGCTTCAGGTCCAGCTTGCCGTCCCGCCGACAGAGGCGCGTGAACTGGCGCGTTATACTGCCGCAGTCGCGGCGAACAGTCTGCCGGTGGTTAACGCCAGCGACCCGGACGCCGAGTATCTGCAAGCAGGCTACGCCCGCTACAATACCGGCGCGGGCCGCTACCTGGTGCGCGTGACCTACGACCCGGTCAATGTCTCAAATCAAACTGTGCCACCGGGCAAGTACCTGAAGATCGAGGCTATCGGGCGCGAGGGCAACATTGACCAGACGGACCCGACGACCTACAACAACAACCGCAGCAATGACAAGACGCAGGCGTTTCTGGTGGCCTACAAGCCGATTGGCATCACCGATTACGCCCGCTTTGAGACCAACCCGGACAAGCGCTCCGACATTGCCAACTTAGGCGTCGTCAGCCAGTTCTACGCCGCTAATACCGACGGCGGCATCGCCACGCCTGGTGTCTCAGATTTCTATACAGACCCGCAGTTGTCGCCGCCCGCACCCGACTCGCCTCCAACGATTCGAGAATATCCTGTCATTACGACTTATGGCGCGGCAGATGCGTACATAGGCAATCCGCCGACACAGGCCAATCCAAAAGCCGGAACGCTGACGACAATCCCACCAGTGATTAGTGCGACTGGCTTTATGCCTGGCGGCGGCTCAATCCATGCGAATATGCCAGTACGCTTCTTCGGCACAAACGTAATTTACCTGAACAACATCAGTAGCAGCCTGCCGCTCTTTGAAGACACCGCAGAAATCGGTGGGGATTTGTTGCTGGATACTTATGATCCAAAAGCAAGCCTGAATAATGTGACTGTAGACAATAGTGGCAGCACTCCTGTTGGGCAGCAGGCCTCGCTTATTCTGAACCCGGCAGATGTGACCAAGCTAACCGCCACGCCGAGGCCATATCAACCACCTACGCCGACAACACTGCCTGAACCTGTCGAGAATACTTATATCACCCCAAGCAACGACAACCAAAGCACAGGCGATGTCAATCTGCCTTTCAGCACGCAGATCGGCCTGATTCGTGACGGCTCCATGCAGAACGACGGCGCAGGCTTGCCGCGCAGCATCACGCGCTTGGAACCGCCGCTGATGGATGCCCAAGACAACGCCTCGCAGATGCCGCGCTACCGGGCCATCGCCATGAACTCCGCGCCGCGCCCCAACCTTATGCTGAACGGCAATGCCTACACGCCTCCTACTGGAGTTCACCCAAGCTTGTACGGCTACGGCAAGGCGATCTACGTCAACAACCCGGACGACCTTCAAAAAGACAGTACCACTATTGGCGGCGGCTCAACACTGACCGATGAATGGCTGCACCGCACGGCGGCGAACAGCACCGGAACCAACAAAGGCGGCTGGAACGGCTTGTTCTACAACCCGCCCGGCGTCACCATCGTGCTGGGCCAGCTTATTCCGGCAACGCCCGCAAATGGTGCCGTCGCCGCTGTTCCCGCCAGCTACGGCATCCGGCTGGTCCGCAGCAACGGCGACAGTTTTGTTGGACCCGACGGTACGCCAAATGCTGGACAGGAAATGGATGTGCGGTACTCGGATTTGGACACAGATGGAAGTAGCGTCAGCACAGACACTTCCGATCCGACCGGAGCAAAGATTGACAAGGACATTGTTATTTATGCCGAAGGCAATGTCCGGGTGCGCGGCATTCTCAGCCCGATAGAGCCAATGACGACTGGAAGCGGCACTCAGATCATTCCGCGCCATGTCACGATTGTGACGGGCGGCACGGCGTACATTGAAGGGAACTTGCTCAAAGGCAGCCCTGACTCAACCATCAGCGTTTTGGCCCATGACTACGTTTGCATCAACACTACGCAGTTTTTGGCGGGTTCCAATGTCGAGGATCGCGCCGACGGCGGCCAGAACCCGGAGTCGCCCGGCTCAGGCGACACGCTGACTTTAGATACCGCACATTCGTTGCTTCAGGAATTCAACTTTGGCCTGACGGGGACTGACACCCCGGCGACGAAGTATGCCAACACAAAGCTGGCGGTTTATATTGCCGCCGGGCCAGCGGGGGGCGGTTCTACGACAGCGGACCTGAACATCTATGGTCCCACAGGCACGAGTGTTTTCCCGACTCCGCAGCCACCGCCGCCGAATACAACCGTCTTTACGGGCCAGATGCACTTAACCTATGACCTGTCCACGCTGGTCACGCAACCGACAAGCTCAAACCCGCTTTTCAACGCAGTGGGAACCGACTTGTTTCAGTTGTCGGTCAGCAAAGACCCCGGCACGGAGAATGGCGCGAGTACCGCCCAGGATGTTGCGCTAGAGCGGGTCGCGGTCCTGCCGATGGACATTCGGATTGAAGCGGTCTTGTACGCGCAGACCGGCTCGTTCTTTGTCATCCCCGGCGACTGGTTCAACACGAACGAGAATGATAATATCACAACCTTTTTGAGCAGCTTTGTCCCAACCAATCCTAGTGGCACACTGGTCAGTCCCGAAGGAATGCGCCCGGATATAAGCGGTGCCGCGCCGGGAAGCCCGGCCTTTACCAGCCTGAGCCGGTTCCCGATGTACGGGCAGCCGGTTGACCTGAAGATTACGATTGACGGCAGCGTGTCGGAGGCGCACCCCGCCGACATCGCCGCGCAGACGGCCTGGATGCAGCATTGGGGCTGGATTCCGCAGTATCACGGGAGCCTGGTGACATCTAGTCAGGCGGGCGGAGCGTCTACTGGGACAGAGACCGCCGGGCACACGCTGTCCGGGCAGCCGGCGATTGGGCTGCAAATTATTTATGACCCGCAGGCCGGGTATCCGTATGACCCGGCCCCGACGGGGACCAACCTGACGCCGTATTACCTGCGGAGCGATGCGTTTGGGCGTCCGCTGCCGTTCACGCCGAAGCTGCCGGTCTCCACCGGGCTGCTGTATTCAGGTCAAAGCGGGGAAGCGCCGCTGCTGCAATAAGGCGGCGAAGGAGAGCGTGGGAATAAATTCCTACGCTGTGGGGCGAAGCGCCTAGTGTCCACCTTCGTGGACAAAGATCAAGACGGTAATTGTGGGGTTCCTGTCCTTCTCCACGCAGGTGGAGACTGGGCGTCTGCGCCCCACAGCGTAGAAATTCATTCCCACGCTCCTGGGGTTCTCTGTGATTATCGCCATTTTGAGGATGTTTTCATGGTTTGCGGTTCCAAAAACAAAAAACGAACACGCCCGGCTCGGCCGCGCACGCTTCTGCTGTCAGCGCTGACAGCGGCGGCGCTTGCGGCCGGCTGCGGCATTTCCGGCGTCTGCCCGGCGGCGCGGGCGGCGGGCTATGTCTTCCAGCAGCACACGCTGAACGCCGGGGTGCTGGTCACTGGGACCGGGCCACTGGGAGCGGGGCCACAAATTGACCCGGCTCCGTACCTGTTCTATGTGCTGAACAACCGGCCCGATGTCCGGCCCGTGGACCTCAATCTGGTCAATCCGTTGGCCCCGGCGGGGACGCTGCCCTCAGCGGCGGCCTACTGGGAAGTGTCGCTGAACAATGTCTCGGACAGCCAGTTGGCCCAGTACAACGTCCTCTACCTGCCCGCAGGCGGCGTGACGTTTCAGCCGAACGTCAACGAAAAGCTGCGCCGGTTTGTAGATAACGGCGGCCAGCTAATTGTAGAGTACGAGTCGCTTGTGCCTAATCCAACGCCAATGCCTTCTGGAACGCCTCCTGTGCTGGGTCTGCTGTTTACCGGGACCGGGGCCAGTGGTACGCCCGCAAGCGCCGCTTTGCCGTCGTCCGGGACGTTTTTGCGCCACCCGATTATCTCACAGCCTTTCCTGCTATCTGCTGCGGATGTGGCTAATCTGACGATCCAGCCTGCGGCCTCTTCTTCTGCCGGCTATGTCAATGCGAACAACAGCGACCCCGTTCATAAAGGCGAGTTCGGCAGCCTGTTTTCGCCTGTCTTGTCTAACAGCACAGGAACCCTTGCCTATGCCGCCCAGATGGGTGCGGGGCAGATCGTCGCCACAACTCTTAGCCTCGGGGCAGGTATCAGTATAGACGCTAACTACCCGAACCCCACTACCGGGTCGCCCACAACTGCCTACACCTTCAACCCGGCCAACTTATCTGCGGCATCAACGCCGGACTTGAAGCTGCTGGCGAACATTCTGACTTGGTCGGAGACGCATCCGAGCGAGAACAAAACAAGCCACGGCAACGCTTCTTCCACCGGATTGGCGTCGTTTTCCCCTGCCTGGCAGTTTCCGGTGACGACAACCGGAGCGACTCCGCCTGCTCCCCCCAGCGCAGCGGTCTGGGGCAACTTCGTGTTCGCCGTGAACGCGGACGGATTTCTTCGAGCATTTGATGCGTACCCGTCTGAAAACTTGACCGGGGGCGCTAGTACAACTGGCGCAGAAACAGCGCTCTCTACCTATCCGACAACTTCGTATGACAAGATTTGGGAGATCTCTGTAGGTACTTATGCCTCGGCTCCGACAGTGGCGTCGGTGGGCGGCGTGAACTACGTCTTCGTAGAGAAAAGTAACGGAACAATAGTGGCCTTCAATGCTGTAACCGGAGCCGCTTATACCCTTCCGTCTGCCCCGGCCACCTCGCCCGGTTCTTACCCGCAGGGCGGGGTGATCAACGCGCCCGCGCCGACGATCTATGATGGGCGGCTTTATGCTGGTCAAGCAAGTCCAACCACTGCTCAAATCATCGCCACAATGCACGTTTATGACCTGAACGAAGGTACAAGTGCGGTTGTAACGCTGAACCCAAGCCCGCCGTCTACCGGCACGGAGCCGGTGACCGCCGCGCCGTCGGTGGGAACGCTTGCGGACGGCAATACCAATGTCCTGGTTGCGGTGGTTCCGACGAACCTCAACGTCTACACCGTCCTGCTGGGCGGGCGCAACGAGCCGCTGGTTCCGTATCCCAGCTTCGGTCTGCAACAAGGGTACAGCATCAGCCGGCTGGGCCGCTATGACCTGCTCAGCAACCTCTTCGCTGATATGAACGCGCAGGCTGTTCCCGCGCTACGGGCTTATCGTTATGACGGCGGTTCCCTGCTCACGCCATATCCCAATACTCCGCCTGCCCCGCAGGATCCGCTGTTTCTCACCACCGATACCAGCGGCTACTTCACCGACTGGAACATGGATTTCTTTAACGCGGGCGGCGGCACCTTGACACCCGGCACACCCGGTACGCCGGTCAACCTGAACTTCATCAGTGCGGGAAGCTTTAGTCAATTGAACACTGTACCAGCTCCGGCGGCGTCATCTATGTCTGCCCCAGCGATTGCCCGGAACGGGGATTACTACTACACGGAAACCCAGGGGACGAACAGCTACCTTGTCGGTGTCCGAAACAACCCGCTTTACAGCCGCGTCCAATTGAAGTTCCGGTTCCTGATTCCTGGCACGGTTCCCAATGGGGGAACGCCGCTGGTGGACGGCGACTTTGTAGATTACACGCGAATCTCCGGCTTTCAGTTTGTCGGTGCGCCGGTTGTGGATGACCAGGACAATGTCTATGTCGCGGCGACAGGCACCGTCAGCAACGGGGCTGGGGCTGCCAGCACGACCCAGGCCACCGTGCTGTGCTTCCGGGGCGGTCAGCAAGCCTCAGCAACGCCGCCTGCCGGTTCAACGATGGATACGTCGGACACAATCAAGCAGGCGGACGAAAATAGCGGCAGTGGGCTGAAAACCATTTCTCCTGGGGATGAGACACAGACTTACGGCCAGTTTGCCAGGTCTCCGACCAGCCTCCAGTTCTACAATTTTGGGATAAGCCAGAATCAGCGGCAGATCGCCGGCAACCTCACCGAGCCGCAGCCGCTCATAGACACCGGCGCGGACCCGACTGCTGTGACAGGGACGGCGCTGTCCATGCACACAAACCTTGCGTGGTTCGTCACTCCATTCACTGTAACAGGCTCAATCACCGGGCTGACGCAGGTCGGCTCCAGCCTGCTGCTGACGGACGGCGCGAGCTTGTACCGGCTTTCGGCAAACCCGCTGGTCGGGGCAGGCCGGGTCGTTTCCACCGGGCCGTCTAGCGCTCCGATTGGGGCAGGCACGGTCGCGTCTGCGCCGAGCGTGGGCGGTAGCGTTCTGGTGATCAATGGCACGAACGGACTGGCGGCGCGGACCCGGCAGATTACGGTGATCGCGGACGCCAACCGGGTCTTAGGCGTGGACGGCGACGGCAACGCGGTCTGGGCGGTGGACGCGACGACGCGCACCGACGCCACGCAAACCCCGCCCGTGTCTACGAAAGTTGGGTTCAGCCATCCGACCGCGCTGTCCCAGTTCGCGCCGAACGATTATCTTGTGGCCGATCCCGGCAGCAGCCGCTGCGTCCGGTTCGACAGCGCCGGCAATGTCTTGTGGGAGCTGACCCGTTTCCAGGACCCGCAGGGCCTGCTGGGCGCAGGCCAGCCGCTGACCCTCAGCCAGCCATCCAGCGTCGTCACGCGCACCGCCTTTGTTCTGCCTTCGACGGACCTACTATATCCGGGCGGCATTGCGACGCCTTATCTTGTTGCAGACAGTGGAAATAACCGCGTTTTAGAAGTCTCCGACATTATTGATGCAGCGGGAAACTTTCATAGCCATATCCTCACCTGGGCTAGCCACACCGGCGACCGCTACGGACGCGCTTATCGTTACGGCAGCGCGGCGTACTACCCGAACTTAACACTCGGAACGAACGGCATCAGCATCGCGGCGACCGTAACCAACACCCGGCTCGCGCCGCTGACCGCAGGCGGCGGGCTAGGGCCGGTCAGCGGCGACGCGGCGGGCGGCAGCCTTGTCGTGTTCAATTACCCGGCATCTCCGCAGGCGTTCAGCGCCGCCCCGACGAACGACCTGGTCTACACGACTGCCGGGTTCTATGGCACTTCCGTGAGCAGCGGGGCCATGCCGACAACGACCTATATACCGTTCACGATCCGCAGCCCGCGCTTTTTGCAGCTTGTCTCGTCGGCTACGGCGTCTGCGCCGGTCAATCCCAACCCGAACAAGGTTCCGGCCTTCGATTTCCTGTACGCTGACGACAACGGCGCGTTTGACTTGGCCTATGACGCCACCCGAAACGCGTTCATCGCCGGGCCGGACCGCCTGCAATACACGCCGTCGAACTACAACAACATGACCTACCAAACGACAGGCGCTTCGCCCATGACGCTGTTTGTACCAGCCCTCGGCGTGACCGACACGGTCTCCAGCGGAACCAACATGAACAACCTCCGGGCGAAGTTACCATTCATCCCGACCTGCGTTCAGGCACTTTCCAGTGACAGCCAGGCCGTCAGCGGCAGCACACAAACAACGCGCCGGTATCTCATCACGCAGAACTACAGTCAAGGCGAGCTAGGGAACGTGAACACTACGACAACGGGAATGGGAGCAGGCGCAGTCACGTCTGCGGCTGGAAAACTTGGCGGCGAGGTCTTTGAAGTGGATGTCGTCGCAACCACGAACGGATCAAACGTCGTGACCGCCGCCGCTGCTACCACGCCGGGCGGGTTCGGGGTCAATGAGACCCTCAGCCATCCGGCGCTGACTGGGCCGCTGACCCAGCCGACTTATGCCGTCCGGCTTCCGTAACAGAAGCCCCCCAGCCCCTCCCACCGTTCAAACGGGGTAGGAGGCATGATAAGACGAAAACAGAACGTCGCTTATCCTATTCTGGCTCCCCCATTATTGGGGGCTGGGGGGCCTCCGCTCTTAACAGCATCATGCAAACTCGAAATACTATGTCACCGAAAACAAGCAAAAATACGTTCCGGCGCACTGCGGCGCTGGTGTGCGCGGCCTTTGCGGGCCTCGGACTTGCGGCGGAAACGCTGCGGGCGCAGTCGCCCGTGCCGGCCCCAAATCCGTCGCCGGCCGTGCCGACGCCGTACAGCAGCCCGATCTTCCATGCGGGCGGCGCACTGACGCCGTCGCCGTCGCCGTTCGGCCCCGCCGTGGTTCCAGTCCCGTTCCCGGACCCGTTTTACGAGCAGCTCCAGGGAACGCCGACCGAGCTGGTTCCGGGAACCGGGATCAATGCCGGCACGACAGTCTCGACGGAAATTCCAAGCTTTCTGCTGGGTGATTACCTGCCGACCTCTCCGCCGACAACGCCCGGCACCTACTTCCCGAACCACTTCCGGGACGGCACGGCGTTTTCCTGGTCCGCCCCGCTGACGTTCCTGACGCCGCAGGCGGTCGCCCCTGCGACTTCGCCGACCGGCGCTTTGCTGGTGCCAAACGTGGAAAGCACGCCGACGGCGGTCAACGTCACGCAGTTCCCATTCATCCAGAACATGCACTATATCGGCACGGTCGCCGGCACGGCGTCTACGCCGGACCCTTTGCCGCATAGTGGAACCGAGACTGCCACGGCCTCGACGCTTCCAACCACGCCGCTTGCGGCTGACGGCGCTCACTTGATCCGGCAAGTGGTCTACTTCGGGCGCTCGGAGAACATCTCGGTGCCGACGACAACAAACGGGACGACTACCGTGACGAACACGCCCGTCGGCGCGATCTACTGCGTGGACGGCTTCACCGGAGAAGTCATCTGGCGCTACCAGACGTCTTCCTATGTTGATGGCGCGGTCTTCTCGGCCCCCGCCGTCGCTTATATCAACGTACTGGTTTCTCCCGGCATGTATGCCAACAAAGCGGTCGTGATTGTCGGGGACAACAACGGCTTCGTCTACTGCCTGGACGCCGCCGGCAACGGCGACGGCACCTCCAACAGCGACGCCACCACGCCTGTCACCGGCGTTCCCGGCACGACGGGCTACCCAATCTACGCAACGACGGCTGCCTCGCATGTCGGCACGACCAGCATCTACTGGGCCTACCGGCCTGACCGCACGAAGCCGCAGCCTGCCGTGCATAGACTTCCCAGCTTCAACGGAAGTACGCCGCTGCCGGTTCCGGGTCCGTTTGGGGTCGCGTCGCCCAACATCTATGTCGAGCATGGGGTTCCCACAACTCCCGCTGGCCCGACACTGACTACGAACTCCATTATCTATTTAGGCAACACCCGCGACTGCGTGTATGCGCTGGATGGTTTGGGCGTCGCCAACAACTTGACGGCTGCCGCCGGGCCGCTTCCCGCCGACAATGCCAGCCTGCCCGGAACGACAACTCCGGCGGCAGGGAACAACCCAGCTATTCTGGGAACGGGTATCCCCGACACCGTACCGACCTGCAACCCGCTCTGGTGGTTCACGCCCGACAACGGGAGAAACACCGGTATCAGCTTTGAGTCCACGCCCGCGATCTCGCCGCCCATCGGCCCGTTCCCGGTCGGCGTCATCGTCACCGCAAACGCCGATCCGATCACGGCAGGAACCGCCGTCACGTTCACTGCGACGGTCGTAGACAGCTCCGGCAACGGCGGCATTCCCACCGGCACGGTGACGTTCAGCGTGGACGGCACTGCCCAGCCCCCGGCAGTGGCTTTAGCGAATGGCGCTGCCACCTTTACGCCCGCCGCGCCGCTTGCCGCCGGCCCTCACGCGATTACGGCCTCTTACAGCGGCGACGGCAATTTCCTGTCCGGCGTCAACACGCCGGCGTTCGACGAGGAAGTGGACTCCGGGGTTCTCACGACGGCCAATATCGTCCTGGCTTCTTCCGTCAACCCGTCTGTGATTGGTCAGTCCGTCACCTTCACGGCAGCCGTGACAGACGGCCTCGGCGCTCCCGTAGGGACCGGTGCGGTGACGTTCAGCGTGGACGGCGCGGCCCAGACACCCGCAGTCAACGTGACCGGGGGCCAGGCGTCCTTTACACTCACGGCTCCGCTGACTGCCGGACCGCACACCATCGGCGCTTCTTACAATGACCCAACCGGGGTCACGACTGCCGCACCGACTTCGTTTGAGCAGTATGTTCTCGGTCTGCTCGGCCCGACGGTTTACATCGGCTCGTCGCAGGAACTCGGAGCTACGTCCAATGCCGGGCGAATTTATGCGCTGAACGGTCTGACCGGGCCGACCTACGCGACTACGCCCACCGGCACCGATCTCAGCCAGCGCCCGCTCTGGGCGTATCCCAACCTGTACGCCAGCGGCAGCGGCAATATCGTCGGGCCGGGCAACCCAGGGACGCCGCTGCCGGTGCGCCCGGCGCTCGGCAACATCACCGGCTCGCCGGTTGTCTTCACCAACACGGACGACGTGGTGACCCCCGCCGTCGGAACCCCCAATACGCCGGGTTATGTCCCTGCGAAGTACCGGACCCGCATCTACTTTGCGGCAAACTCTGGCTTGGAAGTGCCGTACAGCACACCCGCCACAACCAATGGGCAGCCGAACCCGCGCCCGGCGTCCGATACGACCGGGCGGGTTTGGGCCATTGAGACAAACGGCACGACAGCCTACACAACAGAAGGCCCAGCGCCTGGCACTAAGAGCGTGTGGAGCTTCCCCGAAGCAAACGACCCGAACATTGTGGCTCAAGACACGACCTCGGAGCCGTCGCCGCCGATGGGGGCATTTCTCGACGCCACGCCCGCGATGGGCTTTGTCCAGTTCCCGGCCACCATTCAGTACGGCCCGGCACCTTACACGCCGCCGTACACTCATGTTGACTCAATTAATACCACGAACGTCGTAGGCAAGTCTGTCCCGATGCTGTATATCGGCACGAACGGCACGGCTGACCTGGGCTTCTATGGGCTGGACGTAAACGGCGGCACTGACGGCGAGCGCGGCGTTTACCGGCTGGAGTCGCCGACCGGCTCGTCGTTCACGTCGTCGCCGGTGCTGGTGACCAACTCGTCCACCACCGGCGGCAACGGCGGCGCGGTGTACGCGACTTCGGGGAACACGCTGCTGCAAATCACGGCGACCCCGATCAGCAACATCAACATCGGGCAGACGTTCGCCTTTGTCGGCGTAGACGCCCAGTTCAGCGGCGGCGGCCCGATCTCCGGCCCGTCCGTCGCCGCCGCCGATACCCACGACCTGACGACCAACACCGTCGGGTTTATCACGACCACCTATGGCGGCAAGAACGCCACCGACTTTGTCTACTTCGGCGACGGCACGCTCGGCTTCTGCCGGGGCATCACGCCCATTGACGCAAACTACGGCGGCGCAGTGCCGCCTACCAACTTCGGCGGCGTGACTGATACGAACCAGACGAATCAGTACAGCAACAAGTTCTTCTTGCAAGCGTACCTGTTTGATGGTTCGTCCAACTATCCGGCGACAACAATCGATATGTCAAAAGCGCTGCCAATGGGGAACGCCACCAACACGGCAAACAACGTCAACACAACGATCCACGGGTTTGAATGGGGCGGGTTCGCGTATGTCCGCATCGGCAACGTTGTTCCCCCGTGTACCGCAGCACAAGCTCTCGCGCCCACTGCGGCTAATCTTGTGGCCGACCCCACCGATACCACCGGCACAATGTTCTTCGGCAACGGCCAGGCCGTGAACTTCTCCGTCGGCAACAGCACCGTCACGATTCCCACCGTCAATAACACCGGCGGCGTGAACATTGTCACGGCACTGGCCGGCTCGGCCACCGAGAAAGTCTTTGTCCAGCGCAGCGACACGCCCACAGCGACGGCCACGTTCACGCCCCCGCTTCAGCTTGTGTCCGCCGATCCTGCCAACCCGCACGGCTGGCTGGCCGCGTACAGCTACCCCATCGGCAGCGCGAACACCCGCATCGGCGACACGCCCGGCCCGGCCCGGCGCATCAGCCAGGCCATGCAGACCGCGACGATTTACACCAAGAACTCCGACGGCACTTTTACGACCACAAACCCGCCGCAGACCATCAGCCTGATTATCCAGACGACGCTCGGCAGTCAGTATGCGACGGGTGGAACCGCTGCAGCCGCTGGAACTCCTGGAACCCCGCCGACAGGCATTGCCCAGACGCCGCCCTCCGAGCAGCCGACCTTCGGCATCCTAAACCCGCTGGCTGTCGAAGGCTACGGCATCCCGCTGGGACTAAACGGCCCGCGGACCGCCGCTCAGCCGGTCGCCGACCCCTACGGGGCAGGTCCCTTCGGCCCAATCAGCACACCGGCTGCGCCCACGATTCAGGACCGGGCGGCCTTCAGCAACGGCAGTAACTACATCAAAACCCTACCCAGCAGCGGCTACAACCCGTCCACAGAAAACCCGACCAATGTCACCGCATCGCTGACAGAGCAGGCGGCGGCCGCTATGGTGCCAATTCCCATTGCCACCTCTGTTGGCGATATTCCCGATGGCGGCAACGGCACCAATTTAGCGCTCACCGGCACTGGCGCGAACTTCCAGTCTGGCGGATACGGGCTGCAAGTAAAGAACCGCAGCTTGATCGGTACCGACCCGCCGACGGGTACCTACGATGCGACGCTGTTCCCGGCGCTCAATGTCGCTATGCTGCCGGTCAATGCCCACTGGAACGACAACACAACCGCAAATGGGACAACCCAAAACGGGCCGGGCGCAACGGTGAACCCGCTGCCCTGGGAAGACCTGTCCGCGCTGTCCAGCGTTGCCCAAAACGCAAGCCAGGACTACCCGGACATCCCGGCCTCCGCGATCACGCATACTCTGGTTCCCACGCCTGCCAACGGCACTGTCACCGGCGTTGGCGGCCCGCTGGACGTCCGCACCGGGGGTAATCTCAGCGCCAAACTCAGCCTTGCTCGTGGTCTCATCTCCAACGCAACCCCGGCTGTCACGGATACCGTTGAGGTTTCCGTGACGCCGCCAAGCCACCAGCCCGCCAACCTTCAAGTGTGGGATGGGAGCATTGGAACGCCAACGTCGCCTGAGAATATGAACACGAGCCATAACATCTTCCCGCAGGGCTACATTGAAGGCAGCGGCAGCGGAGCCGGCATCAACGCCAGCGGCGGTACGCCTCAGCGTGTCTTTGTAGACATCGGCGGGCATGGGCGCTTCCCCTCAAGCCCTCCTTATCTGTATCCGTACCGGGATGTGCAGAGCTTTGCCGGCGTTCCCGTGAACATGAAGACGGAAATCACGAACGGCACGGTCAGCCTCGGCAACGGCCCCAGCAGCCTGGGCATCCAAACCGAGCAGTACACGCCGCTGGGCCTATTTGACCCGTACAACGTGAATTACCGGACATTCTTCCAGCCGCTGACGGTGCTGAACGAAGGCAATACCAACCTGCTCAACGCCCAGTTCAATCAGCAGCTTTTGTCCAGCACCAATGCGCCGCAAACGCTTCCCGCCTACGCGGACGCCAACGATCCGCTTTCTGTAATAGGAGGCTTCGACTATCCCAGCATGTTCCCCACCACATCCGGGCCACAAGCATCGGGTTTGCGGACAACCACCGCTGGGGCCAATATCCCGCTGCCGAACACAACTACTTCGGTCAACGAGCAGCCGTTCATCTTCCGCACGTCGCTGGACACGGATTTAATGCGAGCATATGGGGTCAATCCGGGACTCCTAAGCAATAACCAACCTCTCTATCCGGGAGCGCCGAACGTCAATACCTTGTACCTCGGGGCGACATTCCACAAGCCGCGTGTGGGAGTTGCATCTACAACGCTGACAGTGCCGGACGTTCCTGAGACCGGCACGCTAGGTTATAGCCTGCAAGCGGCAATTGTGCCGACGCTTAATCCCACTGCGCCATATGTCACCATGACCGCGCCGCCGTATGTCGGCATTTCCGTACCGTTCGGGACGCCGGTCGGCTCTTACGCCACCACCGACGCCCAGCCGCTGCGGTTGTTCGAGGGTCAGGACCCCTCGACTCATGGCGTTGCCGCGCCGTTCTATCCGCCCACCTATGGCGGGTCCAACTCAATCGGCGGTCATGCGGCTCCGTCGGGTGCGCTGGCTACTCAGCTTCCGCTGGACGCCAATGCTCAGCCGGCGCTGCCGGCCAGCACCGGCGTCAAGCTGAACATCACCGTCCTGGAAGACCGGCTGACCGATGGCAACACTTTCGGCGCACTGCCGATGGTTGATGCCGACCCGGCAGTCTCAACGACCCCGGCAGGCGGCGGTGCAGCAGTTCTGACTTCCACACCGGACATTGGGGCTGCCGCGTTCCGCGATCCCACCACTGGAAACTTGTCGCTCTACTGGACTTCCGGGCGCAATGGCGGCTTTGGCATCTATGGGGTTAATGCGTTGTTCAACCTTGACAGCACCTCCAAGCCAGGCAACTACTTCTATCCGTCTGACCCTATCGGTGGGAAATGGTGGAACTCCATCGGCGGCTACAACACGACGAGTCCGTTCGCAATGCTGCCAGTCAGCGGTCTTGCGACAACAGGAACCAACAGCGGCCTGAGCATCGCGCCGGGACCGACGGGGACAAGCGGCACGAACTATGCGTTCGATGTCGCCGTCAGCAGCACCGCGCCATACAGCAACACACTGTATAGTTATCTCGCCAATCCTGCCAATGGCAGCCTAACCGGGCTTCAGATGATCACGCCGCTGTCCAGCAGCAGCCAGGTCAAGTACGGGGTCAAGGGCTTGTATACAGGCACGAACTTCACCAATAATTTGTGGGCATTCTGGACCGGCTCGACACGCGGGCGGACGGGGCTGTACTACAACTCGCAGGCCAGCGGAACCTGGGGAACGACCGTTAATCTCCTGCCGGTCCCGGCGGGCCTGACGTCCGTGGCCGACGCCAGCCCGATGCTGATGACGGCTCCCGTCAACGGCACGCAGGCTTCGACGATTGAAGTTACATACAGCGGCACCGCGCCGGACGGTAACATTGATCTGTATGCCAGCCGCTACGTCCCTGCCGGAACGACGACGGCAACGGCCTCGCAGCTTAACCTCGCCGCGTTCCCGGCGGTCACGGAGAACCTGTCGGCTGTCGGCGGCTGGTATCAGGCCCGCGATGTGGCCTGGTCCCGCACCGGAGCGCTGAACGTGTCTGTCGCCTATGTTGACACTGCCGGGCACTTCCAGATGACACCTCTGCTTTACGACCTGAACAATGTCCGGCTATTCACAAAAGCGATCTACGACAAGGCCAGCGGACTGCTGGTTTTGACCGGGGTTCATACTCGTTATGTCACGCCGCCGGCTGCTCCTGCGCCGCAGTTCACAGTCAACACCGTTTATGTGGACTCCGCGACTGGCCGCGTCCGGTTCTCCCCGGCCCTTCTGACTACCACGCAGAACTTCACGGCGATCCGCGCCACGTTCAGCCCGCAAGCCCGGCGTCTGACCATAGACAGCCGCGCCGACACCGTGCCGGTGACGTTCCTGGACACGGCAATGAAAGCGAATGATGATCCCTATCTTGCTAAGAACAGCGCGACCTCCGCTACGGTGGAAGCCGACCGGCGCTGGACAATTTGGCGCAAATCGGGCGTCGTCGGCAGCGCGGCGACGCTGTATTACAAGACGCAGCGGCTGACGGCTTACCTGCCGTCCCCGGTAGATACGACGAAGACGATTACGATTACACTCAATGGCGCAACCTACAGCGGGGCAGTGGATGTGGACAATGTGCCGGCGGTTTACAACGATCCCGTTCCAAACCAGCCGACTACCATCAAGTATCCGGCCCGTGCGATCCTCTACTTCCCCATCATGTCGGGGGCGGAAGGGGCAGCATTGAGCGTCAACTACACACCCATCCCGTCTGTTGGATCGAATACCACAACTGTTACTGATACCGTTCAGTGGCAGGATTATGTGAACGCCAATGATCCTAAGAACTTCAGCAATACGAACAACCCCAACGCAGACCCGCCAATTGACAGCGTGTCCGGGCTGGATTCCGTAGTAGATACTGAAGTTCCACTAAGCAACACGACCAACGAGAACAACGTCGCGGCATTCCTGGACCCGTTTGCGGGCGTATCTAGCTCGCATAAAGTGTGGCTGTTCTGGAACAGCACGCGCAACGGCACGGCGGACATCTATTCGGAAACGATTGATCCCCGGTTCGCGGCGGGGCCGTAAGAGAAGCAGACTCCCCCCGCCCCCAATAATGGGGGAGCATGATTTAAGAGCAGAGATAGCCCTGTTCTTTTCCTCTCATGCTCCCCCATTATTGGGGGCGGGGGGGCTTTTTTCTTGACGCATCGGGTATTCTAAATGCCTATGCGTATCTTAGCGGCAATGGACATTGGCACGAACTCGGTCCGGCTGGCCGTTGTCGAAGTGCAGGCGAACGGAACCTGGACCACGCTTGCGTCCCAGAAGCAGGTGGTGCGGCTGGGCGAAGGCGAGTTCGACCTCGCTGAGCCGAAGGCACCGGGCAAAGCGCGGGATGACGACGGCGGCAGCGGGCATTCGCTGACGGAAGCGGCGATTGCGCGGGGCGCTCTGGTCTGCGCCCGGTTTGCGGAAGTGGCGCGGGGGTACGGGGCGGACGAGATTATTGCTCTGGCAACCGCCGCCGTGCGCGAGGCCGACAACGGCGATTTGTTCGTGCAGCGGGTGCGGGAGCTGGTCGATCTCGATGTCCGGGTCATCTCCGGGCAGGAAGAAGCCCGCTTGATTTATCTGGGCTGCGTCAGCGGGATTGACCTGCCGCCCAAAAAGCGAGCGCTGTTTATGGACATCGGCGGCGGGTCCACCGAGCTGATTGTCGGGGACAGCGCCGGCTATGCGTTTTTGGACAGCCTCAAAATGGGCGCGATCCGGCTGACGGCTGAGGGGGTTGTAGATTCGTCCAAGCCGATCTCGCCTGCCGCCTGGGGGGATTTGCAGCGCCATGTCCGCAGCCTGCTGGTTCCTGCGGCGCGGTCCATCGCCGCCGCCGGCTTTTCCGTGATGTATGGGTCGTCCGGCACCGCCCAGAACCTCGCCGAGATTATTGCTGTCAGTGCGTCCGCTCCCAACCCGACTTCCCTGCGAAACTATGAGCTGTCGCTCACGGAAATTCAGGCGACAACAAAGCGCCTGTGCAGCCTGACTTTGGAGCAGCGGCGGCGGGTGCCAGGCATCAACCCGGAACGCGCGGACATCATTATCGGCGGTGCGGCGATCTTGCAGACAGTCATGGAAACTGTCGGGGCGAGCAGCATCCGAATTAGTGACCGGGGCCTGCGCGAAGGGATCATTGTAGACCGCCTGCGCCGCCCCGACAGCCCCGGTGTGCCGAGCGTCAGCGCGGCGGACGATAGCGCCCGCCGCCGCTCCATCAGGCAGCTTATGGCGGCGACGCGGGTAGATGAAGCTCATGCCGCCCACATTGTTTCTCTGTCGCTGGCACTGTTCGACCAGTGGAAGGCATTGGGCCTGCACGAGTACAGCCAGTCCCGCGAGCTATTAGAGTACGCCGCGCTGCTGCACGACGCCGGGTTCTTTGTGTCGCACACCGACCATCAGCGGCACTCCTACTATCTCATCCGCCACTCGGAGCTTCTCGGCTTCAACGACCGCGAGATCGAGATCATAGCAAATCTTGCGCTCTACCACCGCAAGTCTGTTCCGCGCCGCAAGCACCCTCAGTTTGCCAAGCTGGATGCCCACACCCAGCGCCTGATCCGCGTCTTGTCCTGCGCCCTGCGCTTCGCGGAGGCTTTAGACCGCAGCCATTTAATGCTCGTGAAAGATGTGGCTTGCGAAAAGCTGGTTAAGCCCGACCGCGTCCGCATGACGCTGTACGCCTCTGCCGACGCCCAGCTTGAGCTGTGGGCGGCGGAAGCGCAGGCCCCGGCGTTTGAGAAGACGTTTGACCTGCCGCTGGAAGTCTGCGTCCTGCCGGTTTCGGTTGCTGAGAATATTTTGGCCTGAGAATGTTTTGGCGGGAAACGCCGTATAAGAGACCTACCCCGGCACAAGTGCCGACCCTCCCTAAAGGGAAGGTGAAGAGGTCGGATAAAGATTAAGAAGGCGCTGCTTGCCGCGCCCCTACGGCCTAACTCCTTACCTTCCCTTTAGGGAGGGTCGGCACTTGTGCCGGGGTAGGTCTCCTTAGAAAGCAACCATTTATGAAACGCATCAAACAAGCCCTGCTGCTGGGAGCTGCTGCGACTGCGACCATCGCTGCCGTTGCCTTTGCCCAAGCGAAAGCCAAAATCGAAGCCGCCGCACCGGCTGTCAGCCATTTGGCTCCGGCCTACTTGCTGCCGGACCAGAACGGCACGATCCGCACGAGCGCCGAGAACAAAGGCAAAGTCACTCTGCTGGCCTTCTACCCTGCTGACTTCACCGGCGGCTGCACAATAGAAGCGCACTCGCTGTCGTCGTCCTACAAAGACCTGAAGGCGATGGGCGTCCAAGTCTACGGCGTCAGCGTACAGGACCCCAAATCGCACAAAGCGTTCTGCACCAAAGAGGGCATCCCGTACACGCTGCTGGCCGACACGCAGCACAAGATGGCCGCCGATTACGGCGTCTTGATCCCCGGCGCAAACATCGCCAACCGTGTGACGTACATTATCGGGGCTGACGGCAAAGTCGCGTATGTAGACGGCAACGTCAATTCCCACCTCAACACCTGCGGCGACGACTGGATTGCGTGGATTAAGGCGCATCCAGGGCAGCTAACCCCTGCATCTATGCGCTCCAGCGATGTCGTGGTCCCAATGAATGCGCTCATGGTTCCGCAAGCAGTTAGCGAAGCAGCTTCTCGCATCAAACTAGCCGGTGAGGCTGGTGGCATCAGCGCAGGGGATGCTTCAAGGCGCAGGAACAACCTTCACCAAACAAGCGGATGGTCGTCCATGAGCGTACTTCAACAGGAGATGGCTAAAGTCGGGCAGCCCGCGCCTCGTTTCACCCTGCCGAACGCGCAGACCGGGCAGACACGTTCGCTGACTTCGCTGATGCAGGGGAGCAAGGCGACTGTCGTTATGTTCATCTCGACGCGCTGCCCGTACTCCAATGCTTATGTGGGCCGCATGAAGTCGCTGGCGTCGAAGTACGCGCCGCTGGGCGTCTCGTTTGTCGGCATTGACTCCGACCAGAACGAGCCGAAAGCGGAAGTGGCGTCCTATTCTAAATCTCAAGGCTTCCCGTTTCCGGTGCTGGAAGACCAGGGCGCGAAAGCCGCCAATGCTTATGCCGCTCGCGTGACGCCGGAAACGTATGTCATCAGCAGCAGCGGCACACTCGTGTATCACGGGCGCATTGACAACGACATGGACCCGGCGAATGTCCACACGCATGACCTGGCGAACGCGCTTGACGAGACTTTAGCCGGCAAGCCGGTCGCCAAAGCGGAAACAAAGGCTTTCGGATGCAGCATCAAGCGATGACCCGAACTGGGTTCCTGCTCCTCCTCGCTATGCCTGCCGCCCATGCCGCGCCGATTGCCGTGACGCCTGCGGATGCGCCAGTCATCAAACGCGCGATTGCGGCGCAGAAAGGCCACGTCGTGCTGGTCAACTTCTGGGCGACCTGGTGCGGGCCGTGCGTTGCGGAGTTTCCGGCGATTGTCCAGACCAGCCGCCGGTACAAAGCATCGGGCCTGCGCGTGTTTGCCGTGTCTGCCGATCAGCTCAAAGACATAAAGACTAAAGTCACGCCATTTCTGGCAAAGTCTAGGGCGACTTTCCCGGCGTATTTAGAAAAGAGTGCCGATCCGGAAGAGTTCATTGATGCGTTTGACCCGAGCTGGCAGGGTGACCTGCCGCGCACGATTATCTATGACCGCACGGGGAAGCGCGTCAAGACGCTGACGGGGGAGCAGACGTCGCAGAGCCTCGCCGCCGCCGTCAAGCCCTATCTCCAAACAACGTCACGCTCCGCAAGACGGTATGCACGCTAAGCCCACAGAAACAGCAGCGTCGGCATCCCCGCTGCGTGTCACAGCGCGGCGGTTCAGCCTGCCGCTGCTGGCACTCGGCATCACGGCGGCGGACCTGCTGCTGGTGTATGGCTTTCTGGGGCACCGCCTGTACCCGCTGAACCCCGTCTGGGTCTACCTGCTGCTGTATGCTATCGCGTTCGGCACCTATGTCTACGCGGCGGGACGGGTCGTGCCGGCGCTTCCGAAGGGCGCTGCGCGGCTGGCGCTGCCGCTAATACTAAGTGGCGCGGCCCTGTACCGGCTGGCGGTCGTGTTCGCGCCGCCGCAGCTCTCCACCGACATTTTCCTCTATATCTGGGACGGACGGCTGATCAACCACGGCATCAACCCGTACCACTGGGCACCAAACGCGACGCCGCTGCGGTTTCTGCGGGACTCGGTCTGGAACCGGGCGGAGTATAAAAGCTACCAGTCCATCTACATGCCGGTCTCACAGGCCGTATTCGCCTTCGCCAGTGCGCTGTTCGGCACCAACTCCGTCGGCTATAAGTTTTTGTACATGCTGTTTGACTTCGGTGTAAACGGCCTGCTGCTGGTCGTCCTGAAGCGGCTGAACCGACCACCGACACAGGTGATCTGGTATGCGTGGTGCCCACTGCCAATTACGGAAGTGTCACTGGCGGGGCATCAAGACATCGTCGGCGTCTTCTTTCTGCTAGCGGCGTTTGCACTGGCGATGCGTCCCAAAGAGCGGGGCCGAGGCTGGAAATATGGGGGCGGGGTAGCCCTGTTGCTGGCGGCGTCGGTGCTGACCAAAGGCTTTGCGCTGCTGCTGCTGCCGCTGTTTGCGCGGGTGCATGGCCGGGCGTTCGCGGTCTGGGCGGCCTGCGGGCTGCTGTATTTGGGGATGCCGCTGTGGGTCTACCTGCCGCAGTTTATTCACGGGATGCACCAATACTTAGAAAATGTCCACGTCAACTCCGGGCTGTTCGGCTGGGTCAATCTGGGTCTGAGCTATCTCACGCACCACTGGCACTATGTCATCACAGAGAGGCTGTCGGACGCCGCTCTGCTAGGTGTAACCTACTGGTCTGTGCGCCGGCCTGTCATGGGTTACGCGGACCTGCTGCGCCGGTCATTTGTAGTGCTGGCCGTGACGCTGCTGGTCATCCCGACTTTGTTTCCGTGGTATTTGCTCTGGACTATTGTTTTCGTCCCGCTGCTGGGCCGAAAACCGCTGTATCCGTTTGTGCTGCTGTCCGGGCTGTCGGCGCTGCTGTACGTTTACTACTACTCGTTTCAAGCGTACTGGTGGGTTTCGGCGGCGGAGTATGGCCCGTTTTATGCCCTGCTGGCCTGGGAACTTTGGAGAGCAAGACATGCGCGTGATGACTTACAACATTCGGGGCGGGCTGGGGATGGACGGGCAGCGCTCGACGGAGCGTATCGCTGAGGTAATCTTGGCGCAGGACGCTGACATCGTCTGCCTGCAGGAGGTCCATCAGCGCCTGCCGCAAAGCGGGTTCAGTGACCAGCCAAAGCAGCTTCAGAAGCTTCTGGGCCTGCCGGTGACGTTCCAGGCCAACCTGCGGATCGGCCTGGGCGGCTACGGGCTGGCGGTCGTATCCCGTTACCCGGTTGGCACGGTTCAGAACCATCTGCTGCCGAGCGCCCGCGAGCAGCGGGGCGTTCTGGAAGTCCGTTTGGACACGCCCACCGGCCCGTTGTCCCTCTTCTGCACCCACTTTGGCCTCAGCGGCGAGGAGCGTGTCAAACAGGCGGCGCGGCTCGCAGAGTTAGTTCTCGACGCGTCGTATCCGGTGATTGTCTGCGGCGACTTCAACGAGCGCCCCGACGCACCGGCTGTCCGCCTGCTGCTGGAACGAACAGGGATGGTGGACGCCGATGCGGCACGGGACAGACGGACTTACCCGGTGAATGCACTGGAAGCGCGGATTGATTATGTCTTCCATTCACCGTCGCTAGCGTGCCGAGAGTTGCTGGTGGTTGAAACGCAGGCGTCTGATCACCTGCCGGTGGTGGGGGAGTTTGAGCAAGTCACGAGTAGTTGAAAACTACTATGCCTGCGGCATTACTGCGTATCCGCTAGGTTAAGGGTCCTGCGGGCGAAAGACAGTATCTCGACCGCTCTTCCTAAACTCGAAGAGTGCTTTGCCTAGCGAGTAGTTTTCAGCTGCTCGTCTTCCGGCGAGTGAGGCTGGGAAGTCCTCGGCGCATCAGTTGACGGCGACAGCCCCGGCTGATACACCGCGCTGAAGTAGAGATGTGCGCCTTTGTTTGCCAGCAGCGAACCCGCCAGCGTCATCACCCCCAGCAGCAGCAGATCACGGGCGAAACCCGCCAAAGACACGCTGATATTCGCGGCGGCAGGCGGCGGCGCACCCGGCGTTTGCAGCGGTTCCAAGCCCGGCACAGGCGACTGAAACAAATGCAGGGCAGTGACAAACACAAAGACAAGAATGCCGACGCCCAGCAGGAACACCAGCAGGGCGACAAGCCGGCAGGACAAATCAGCATGGGAAACGGGGCGGGAGCTAGAGACGGGCATCGGGGCAGTTCCTATGGAAGCCTTGTTGTAATCTTAAGGCGTGACTATATCATGGCACACGGAGCGCACCATCGTCAAGCCTGTTTGAGGGACGCTAACTTGTGCCCAGATGTTCCCGACCTACCGCACCGCTTCGTAACAAGTTACTTCGCTGTGGTCCTCCCTAAAGGGAAGATTAGGATGAGAGGCAGAGACCCCGCGCGGTAATCCTAATCTTCCCTTTAGGGAGGACCCTGCGGAGTGAAGAATGAACGAAGCAAGGAGGTAGGTCACTCCCAGCCGAGCTTGATCAGCACAACGGCCAGCAGCGCGGTCAGCGCCCCGCCAATCAAGATATTCCGCAACAAATTTTCGTTCGGATTGTCGTTCATAATGTTATCCTTCGCGCCAGATACTCCCGGCGCACAGTCCAAAGCAGTCCAAAGAACGCCGGCCACCAGATCAAATCATTAAAGACGTTCACCCACAGCGAGGGCCACGGCAGATGACCCAAAAAGTGGTGCAGCGCCCAGCCCGCCGGTCCTAGTATCTTACCGCAAAGTCCCAGCAGCGCAAACGGCCAAAAGCGCTGTGGGTCCAGCGCGACGCAGGCATAGCCAATCGCATAGACGCCGACAAACATACCGATGCACGCCGCCAAAATCAGCGGCAGCGGCCCGGCGGCAGCCTGCTGCGCGGCCGTCATGCCCATCCACCCCAGCATCAGCGACGGCTTCAGCCCGACCACCGTTCCCCAGACGACATTATAGACCGTCGCTGCCCAGAACCACGCCTTGTAGACGCGCCAGGGGTTTTGGATATTTGTGAGGGGAAGCGTCTGAGCCATCTACTTCTCCAATCCCAGCGGCTTGATTGCCTTGACGTACCAGTCTGTCGCCAGTGTCAGGCCCTGCGCTTCCAGCATTGTCCGCTTGGGTGTGTCACCGTGTCCGCAGATAACCAGCAGGCTTTTCAGGCCGCGCAGACATGCGGCGTTCCCTGCTGCTCGGAGCAGACCGGCTCCCACGGTGGGCCACAAGCCGGGCGCGGCAACGGCGCAGTCGTCAATCGTGCCTCGTGCGTTCATCAGAACAAAGCCGTCTACTTTGCCGTCCTGCTCATGCGCCAGCGCGATATTCTGCGCGTCCGTGACTTGCGACTGCATGTAGGGGGCGAACGTCGCGCGGGGCAGTGAAGACAAACGCCAGAACACCGGCGAGTAGGCGGCATACTGCCGCCGCTTCAACTCGCCGAGTTCCAGTACACGCGGCACGTCGGCGGCAGTCAGCGGTCGGATGCCGTTCGTAAGTGATTTGTTCGCCAGTGGTAATGGGGCAGTGTACCATTCGGAAGCAACTTTGTACCCATGCTTTACCAGCATCTTGGCCCGGCTTGTGTCGTTATGGGCGCAGATGACGCGCACGACAACCGCCCCGCGGTGTGCCGCTTCCTGCTCCGCATTCGCCAGCAGACTTCCGTCGCCTGACCAATCTTCCACGAAGCAGACCGGGCCGCCAGGATCATACACCGGGGGCGCATCCACCAAGATTGCCCGCAGCGTATTCTTCCTCTGCGTGAGCGTAAAGGTGTTGGTCATGGCATCCTTCTTGACCACGGCGGGCGGGGCAGCCTGCGCCGTGGTCACGCAGAAAGCCAGGGCGCTTGCCAGCAGGGCTAACCATTTTCGCTTACCGCTCAATTCCCAAGTCCTTCCATATCTTGTCTACTTTGGCTTTGACGTCGGCGGGCATAGTCAGGACATCGGGCCATTCGCGGGCGAAGCCTTCGTCGGGCCACTTGCGGGTGGCGTCCACGCCCATCTTGGAGCCGAAGGCCATCAGGGGAGAGGCATGGTCTAACACGTCAATCGGGCCTTTGACGAACGTGATGTCGCGCTCGGGGTCTACGTTGGCGAATGCCCGCCAGACGGCTTCGGCGTGGTTCTGCACGTCTACGTCCTCGTCAAAGACGACAATGCACTTGGTAAACATCATCTGGCCCAGGCCCCAGAGCGCGTGCATGACCTTGAACGCATGGCCCGGATAACGCTTTTTAATTCGCACCAGCGCCAGATTATGGAACGCGCCTTCGGCGGGCAGCGAGTAGTCAATCATTTCAGGAACGAATAGCTTGGCAAGCGGCAGGAAAAGCCGCTCGGTCGCCATGCCGATATACTTATCTTCCATCGGCGGCGGGCCGACAATCGTGCAGGGGTAAACGGCGTTCCGGCGGTGCGTGATGGCGGTCACTTTAAGAATAGGATAGTCGTCGGCCAGGCTGTAATAGCCCGTGTGGTCGCCGAACGGCCCTTCCCGGCGGCGGACGCCTGCCGGCACGATGCCTTCAATCACAATCTCAGCGTTTGCCGGCACTTCCATGTCAATGGTCTTGCACTTCACGAGTTCGACAGGCTGCTTTCGGAGGAAGCCCGCAAAGACCATCTCGTCAATCTCGTCGGGCAGGGGTGCGGTGGCGGCGTAGATCTGCGCCGGATCGCCGCCCAGCACGATGGCGACGGGAATGTCCCGGCCTTTGGCTTCAAAGTTTGCGTAGTGGCGCGAGCCGACTTTGTGCCGCTGCCAGTGAACGCCGGTTTCATGCGGCCCCTGCTTCTGGATGCGGTACATGCCGACATTGCGCTTGCCGGTGCCTTCGTCTTTAGTGTAGACCGTCGGCAGCGTGATATACGGCCCGCCGTCATCCGGCCAGCAGGTCAAGATCGGCAGGTCGTCTAAATTGGCGTCGTTGCCCAGATGCATCACTTCCTGGCAGGGCGCAAACGACGACGAGACCATCTTCGGCGAAATCTTCCCCAAAGCTGCCAGTTGGGGCAGAAGTTGCAGCTTGCCTAAGAAGCTCGTCGGAACATCCGACGGGAGCTTGGTCAAGGCCCCGATTTCATCTGCAATCTCCTCCATGTCGTTTACGCCCAGTGCCCAGGACATGCGCTGCCGGGACCCCATGAGATTGATCGCCAGCGGAAACTTGGAGCCGATGACATTCTCGAACAAAAGTGCCGGCCCGCCGCCCGGCATCTTCATCACCCGGTCCGCGATCTCCGTAATCTCCAGCTTCGGGCTGACCGGCGTGGTCACCCGCCGCAGCTCTCCTGCGCGGTCCAGCCGCTGAATAAACTCGCCTAATCCTGCATACGCCATTCGTGGTGGTCCATTCTAAAACGCAAAACTATTCCGTGCAATTTTTCACAATGTATGCTTTGAGTATACCCTTCTGTCGGTATGCAAATGTGCAAGCCTGCCACCTGTTCATTTTGTCGCGTCTTGCTGAAACCCAAGCTGCCGGTGCGGCTCCGGCTCAGCTCCTTCTTCCAGCCAAACAAGCGGCTGTTCCTCTGCCTTATCCGGGTTGACCCACACCACGCTCTTGATTTGACCCATCGTTTGACAGGCCGTGCCAAACAAGGCCCGCACAATTTCATCCAACGCAATTACTGTTCGGTCTGTCACAAGCGCCGCTTCTAAAAGGTGAAAGTCTTTCAGCATTGCATCGCGCTCTTTTTGACTGTCTGTGATACGATCCACATTCTGTCTCAATGCTTCTAGTGGTGTCGGCTCCACGCGAAAAACCCGTTTACGTGCCGTCATGGAAACCAGCCAAGTCCGTGCAAAAGCCGATTTGTGTTTGTTCCATTCTTCTGTAATTGGTTGAGACATTACCACCCGATGCGGCGTCACTAAAATCGTCTTTAAGCAGTCCCGGCAGTTTTTAGAGGTGGGGTAGGTAGCCCCTTCACCACCAGACGATCTTGCGACTGAAGCATCTACAACAAGATTACGAGACGTTTTGCTTGGCACGTTATTTGGCTACCAATCGCTGCTCGGCAGCGTCTAAGTAACGGCTCTGAGCGTTCAGCGTCACGTCATCAAAATCTTCCGGCCAATCGCCAAATGCTCCGGTTTCATCTAAATCCGCGCTTCGTATCGTCGTCGCACCGTCGTCGCCTCGCGTGAACCAATGCAGCTTGACCAGTTCCGGCGGCAGCTTGCCCTCCGCGACAAGCGTTTGAACGCCAAGCAGAAGCAAAGAGCTATGTGTCTCGGCAACCACCCGAACGCCGCGCATCGCCGCATCCGCCAACACCTGCGCCATCGCAGTTTGAGCGCGTGGATGCAGATGGATTTCCGGCTGTTCCAGATAAACAAGCTGGCCTGGTTTCGCGGCAAGCAAAGCGACTAAGACCGGCAAAGTCTGGGAAACGCCAATACCGACATCGGCAATACTAACTAGGTCTGAGGCGTCACTCTGTAGTGTACGGCCTACTCGTATCTCCACTTCCGCATCGTTTCGCATCTCAGCTTTAACGGCATTAGTTAGCCCAAGATTTGCAAGGTTGGTCTGCAATTGCCTTAGCTTCATTGTCTTGTCTTCCATTTGCCAATCAAGCAACACGCTTGCTGTATAGATTTCGAAGGAACCTGGATAAATCTCCCCGGTGGCTGTCACTGGAGAAGTTCTTGTGGGACTACCTCTCACTCCTTGCAAGTGAATCATTTGTAGTATGGATAATGGAGCAGCCTTGTTGAAGCTGCTATTAAATCCAGACAAAACTTCCTGCGTTGTCACGTTTAAGGTCTTGAATGCAAGTTCCAGAAAACACCGATTGCGAGAAATACTAAGTTCTGTTCTGAAGTTTTTTGCTATGGAAGCTATTTGCTGTTCTGAACCAATGCTCAAGGCCGACTCGTTAATAGCACTAACGATAATAGCACTAACGATGTTGGCCTGAATGTCATTATCATCCATTTCCAGCGCTGCTACAATTTTGTGATGAGTCATTGTTGCGTCTAGTGGAATCTCAGATTTTGGCCCTAATGCTATTTGTTTGACAGTGAAACCTTTGTTAAGCCCTGGCTCGAAATATAGTGCTATTGGTACTCCTTTAGTCATCTCTAACCTTACAAACCAGTAACTAGACTCACTCAGCCTGCGCGACAGAAGTTGGTCGACCGATGTGAAATCTATAATTGGTCCATTAAGCTTCAACGCGCCTGGATCGTAAGGTGCTTCCAATGTTTGCTTCATTAAAAGCAATGGCTGCATGATGCTGGATTTGCCGGAACTGTTTGCGCCTGCCAAAATAGTCAGCGGACGAATTTCGATGCTCTGTTCTTGGGCAATGGATTTGTAGCCGCCAACAGTAATCTTGGTGATGCCCTGCGGCGTTTCCTGCGGGTTCGCGCCGTTTTGACCATTTTGTTCTGACATTTGGGTTACGTCCTTCGTGACGAATAACACGCGGCAATGCGCCGCCTAGCTGTCACTGATTGTAGCATTTTTGGACTGATGCTTGTTAGCAATAGACCTGCCGCAGTTTGTTAGCGCGGCGTCAAATCCATCCGCAGGTGCATGGGCGGGCGCAGGGTCATGGTGGCCCACGGGCGGATGTCGGGCTGCCCCTGAGTCGTCAGCCGGAAGCGGCGGGCAGTCGCGCCTAGAATGAGGGCGGACTCAAGCAGGGCGAAGCCCATGCCGATGCAGACGCGCGGCCCGCCGCCAAACGGGAAGTAGGCGCACCGGGGCAGGTCTGCCGTCTCGCCGGTCAGCCAGCGCTCGGGCCGAAACTCGCTGGGATCAGGAAAGAAGCGGGCTAGGCGCTGCACCGGCCACGGACTGGTGACCACAAGCGCTCCCGCCGGCACGGTGAGGCCCCCGATCTCGCACCGCTGAGCCGCCTGGCGTCCGGTCATCCAGAGCGGGGGATACAGGCGCAGGGTTTCTTTGATAATCGCCTGGGTGTAGGGCAGACGCGGGATGTCTTCAGGCGTTGGGGCTTGGCCCTCCAGCGCCGCCGACAGCTCGGCGGCAAGCTTTGCGTCGGCTTCCGGGTGCGCCGCCAGCAGCAGAAATGCCCAGGTCAGCGTCAGCGAGGAGCTGTCATGGCCTGCCGCGAGGAACGTCTTAACCTGCTCGCGCAGGCCATGTCTGCCGACCGTGCCGCCCGGCTCCGCGTGCAGACGCGCCAGCAGAGTTTGAGTGCTATCTGTGCCTGCCGCGAGGCCCTCGGTGATAAGGCGATCTACTAAGGCGTCTAAGCGGCGCACTGCCCGCGCTTCCCGAAGCGACGGCGGCAGCGGCAGCAGGCCGAAGGCGCGGGCGTTGAAGCACGCCATCAGAGTTGCCATGATCGTGCTGATTTCGTCCGTCACCGGGGCCATGTTGACGCCGAGGAGCGTTTGCCCGATCACTTCCAGCGTCAGCCGGGTCATGTCCCGCAGCACGTCACGCGGCTGCCCAACTTGCCAGCCGTCCAGCATCCGCTCCGCTAAGGTGCCGATGGTGCGGCCATAACTGGGAAGCAGGCCCGGATGAAACGCGGGCTGGCAGACCCGGCGCTGAGTACGCCAGGAGTCGCCGTCGCTGGTGACAAGGCCGCGTCCGAGCAGGCGGCGAACATCCGGCGTGCGGAGCCAGAAAGGCTTCCGAAACTGGCGATGGTCCGTCACCAGCACCCGCTCGATGTCGTCGGGGTTCAGCAGCACAAACGCCCGGATCAAAGGCAGCCGCAGCGGAACTACCTCGCGCCCAGTCTCCATGCAGGCCGTCAAAAACGCAAGCGGGTCTCGCCGAAACGCCGGCAGGTGTCCCAGCAGTGGATGGCTGGGGAGCGAAGAGGTAGGAAAATAGCTTGGTGTCCCCGGCGGAACGGCAGCCGTAGTGTTATCCATAAGTAGTGTTAAGCGTAACGTGTTTGGTATACTGTACCCGGAATGCACGACCGAAAGATAATAGATGACCGGCCCCTGGTTCGGGTGACGCAGATCGGTGAATACATTCGCCACGGCTCCTGCGAGCGGCGCTTCAAGCTCGACAGCGACGAGTGGCGGCTGACGCGCGATTTGCCGTTCTTCTATACCCTGTCCGGCACGATGGATCCGGTTCTGGCCGAAGCCGGGCGCAGGCGGGAGCAGGAATGGGAAGGCCATCTGCGGGCGGCAGGTCTGCGGGATATCTGCCGTTACAACGAGAGGCCGGAAGACAAATCAACGGCGTGGGAGACGCTGGCCGAACGTGCGGCCGCGCTGACGCCCGGAAGCGGCGGCTATGGGCGCGAGATTGACGTTTTAGGCGAGATCGGCGCGTTTCGCGTCGCGGGCCGCATTGACTTCGCACTGATCCGCTGGGACGGCAGCCGCCCGCGCCTGCGGCTGGTGGAGTGCAAGGCCAGCCGCAAGGACCGGACGTACCAGCGTGTCCAGCTTGTCCTGTACCGGATTTTGGTCGGACAACTGCTTTTGGAGCAGCCGCTTATTTTAGGCGATTACCGGCTTATGCCCGAAGACGTTGAATGCGTCGTCGCCCGCCTCGACGAAAGCACCAGCCGCGCTCAGGATATTTTAGCATTGCCGCCGCTAGATCTGGACATGGAAGAAGCCGATGTTCGGCTGCTGCTGACGCCGGGCGGCACATTAGAAAACATTCGCGCCAAAGATGTGACGGAGACGAGCTATCAGCTTGATGCGAAGTGCGACGACTGCTCGCTCTCCTTGTACTGCCTGCCGGAAGCCGCGCGGCGTCGGGAAATCCAGCTTCTCGGGGTAGACCCGTCCACGGTGCGTGCGTTAAGCGCGGCGGGGGTCTGTGACTTAGACGCCCTGGCGGCTTTGCCGCTGGACGGGCCGGCGGCGGCGTCTGTCCGCGCTCATCCTGACTTTGGCATCAGCCTGGAAGGCTTAGTCGCCAAAGCGCGGTCCCGCCGCAGCACTTTGCCGGGACAGCCCCTCAACGCCGCCGGTGACGGTGACCCGTCGGGAGCGCCGGAGTACAACGATGTCGTTCCCCTGCCGTACGCCGGCGCGGGGCAGTTGCCGCCGCATCAGACCGGGGCGAGCCGCCTCCTTCGGGTGTACCTGTCCGTGTCGTATGACTACGCCGAAAACCGCATTGGCGCGGTCTCCGCCCATGTGACCCGCAGCAGCCGGCCGCTTTCCACGCTGTTTGTTCAGGAGACAGGAGAAGAGGGGAAGCCGGGGCGCTGGCGTCCTGACCCGGTCGTCAAAGAACAGTGGGCGACGGGAGTTGGAACAGATGGCAAGCGCACGTTCGCCGAGCGGCCTTTAGACGCCATTGAGTGCGCCGGGGTGCTGCCGAAGCCCTGGTCGGGAGACTTTGAAGAAGACACTAAGCGCGAAGCGGATTTGCTGGGCCGCTTCTTTACGCATCTGGTAAAAGCCGCGCGTGATCTTTGCCCCGAGGGGAAAGCGCCGATCCACTTCTATGTCTGGTCCCGCAGCGAAATAACCCGCTTAGTCGAGGCTTGCGGACGGGCGGACACGAACCTGCTGGGGAGCCTGCGCGAGCTTTTGGGCTGCCGCGAGGGCCTGGAGCAGCTTATCTACTCCTGCCTGTCGGATGAAATCAACACCCGCTACGCTTTAGGCTGGACCAGCCGGGGCCTGGCGGCGGCGACTTCCCTGCGCTGGTTCGGGCGGCGGTTCCACTGGACGCGGCGGGTAGGGGAGGAAGACCTTGCACTGGACAGGCTCTTTTCCGAGGGCATCTTTGACTTCAAGACGACTTTGCCCTATGACGACTCCGGGCACTGGCTGCCGCTGGATGCCGCGGGAGCCACGCGGCACCCCTTTGAGATCCGGGCGTCGTTCGGTGACGCGCTGCCTGCGCCCTACTGGCGTGCTCAGTGGGGGACGCTGCCAGATGCCGCCGCGCCGGGCCTGCCGGACAAGCTGCGGGCCGCTATTCGCGCCTACGCGAAAGCGACGCATCCGGGCTGCCTCAAGGCGTATCTCAAAGCCCGCGCTCAGGCCCTGCGCTGGATTGAAGAAGGCGTCAAATTCAAGAACGCCGAGATCGCGAAGCCTTTAGTTGACCTGAAAACCCTGCCCGATTTCACGCTGGGCGTGGAATCGGCAGCCAAAGCCGCGCTTGACTTCCTGTGGCTGGAACAGCGCGTCGCGGTGAACGACTGGATGAGCGCCCATTTAGTTCCGCCCGCCGGGCGTGTTCCGCTCGGGCGCACCCTGCCGGTGCGCGATGTTCACGCAGTGGCGGACAATCAGCTAGTCGCCACCATAGATCTGACGGGTTACCCGCTCGATGCCGCCGCCCTTCAGTCCCGGTGCAGCCTCGGGGAAGGCAGCTTTGTCCGGGTCAGCCCGAACGCGGACGATCCCAATGTAGGCCAAAGTGTCGCCCAGTTTCTGCGCGGCGGAAGCACCTGCCGGGTCGAGCTTCTGGACTGGGACACCGGGCGTGTGGAACTTTCCGTTCTGCCGTACCGAAGCAAAGATGACCGCTACATGCTGCCCAGCGTCTCCTGGCCGCTCGGCGGGGCGAGCTACGCGCGGGCGACACTTGACGAAAGCCTGTCCGATTTTGTCGCGGGCAAAGTGGACGAGCGCCTCGCTAGTGGCCTCGGAGCGCATGTCTACCAGTGGTTTGATCCGCAGCAGCCCGCCGTGCCGCCCCAGAGTCCGCTTCCCGAGAAGTCACTGGCCGCGTGCCGCGCTTTGCTGGACAGAATGGATTTAGGGCAGGGGCCGCTCGCCCCGAGCCAGGCCGCGGCGGCGGTAGACGGCCTGAACGCCCGCGTGCAGCTTTTGCAAGGCCCGCCCGGCACCGGCAAAACGCAGACCACGGCGGCGGCGGTCCTGCTGCGGATTCTCGCCCGGCGGCGCGGCGGGGACATCCTAAATCCGGGAGACGTTGTCTTAGTTGCGGCCGGAACTCACATGGCGGTAGACACTCTGCTGAGGCGGATCGCCCTGCTGCTGCCCCGCTTCACTCATGCCGCCAGCGCCGGCGGCTTCGACATGCCCGCTGTCACCCTTGCCAAAGTGCAGTCTTCGCTTGGCGGTGAGCCGACCGGCGGCGGCATCGAAGACTTCAAAGCCTCCCACTGCGGGACCTTCATCGCCGAGCGCCGCTCGGACGGCGTCCTGATCGTCGGCGGGACGCCCAGCGCCCTGCTCAAGATGTCCCGTGAACTCAGCAAGCAGCCACCTTGGTCCGAGACTCCCCAGAAGTTCCAGGCCGAAGCGCTGGTGGTGGATGAAGCGAGCATGATGGTCCTGCCGCCGTTTCTCGCGCTGGCGTCGCTGGTGCGCGAAGACGGCGACATTCTGCTGGCCGGGGACCACCGCCAGCTTGCCCCGATTGTGGCCCATGACTGGGAGCGTGAGGACCGGCCTCCGGCGCGTCGTTTTCGGCCTTACGCCTCGGCTTACGAAGCCATCCGAACTCTAAAAGAAGAGCATCCGATGCCCGACGCCGCGATCCGGCTGTCCGCGCTGACGTTCACGTTTCGCCTGCCGCCGGAGGTCCGCCGCTTGATCGCCCGGCTGTACCGGCTGGATGGCCTGACGCTGGAAGGCTTCTCGGCAGCAAGCCCTAGTCCGAGTGCGGCAGCGGGAACCGATCTCTGGCAGTGCCTGTGGCAGCCTCCGACCGGCCTCTTTTTGGTCACCCACGACGAGAACACGTCCAAGCAGTCCAACGCGGTCGAAGCCGAGATCATCGCGCAGGTACTCGCGTCTGCCGGCTCGCTGCCGGACGGCAGTGTCGGCGTGGTTGTCCCGCACCGCGCCCAGCGTGCGCTTCTGAAAACCGCGCTGGCGGGCAATCCTGCCGTAAGCATCATTGACACCGTCGAGCGCCTGCAGGGCGGGGAGCGGCCCACGATTATCGTGTCCGCTACGGCCAGCGACCCGGCGGCGATCAACGCCCGCGCCGAGTTCATTCTGGGCCTGAACCGGGCGAATGTCGCATTTTCCCGTGCCCAGCAGCGCTTGATCGTGGTCTGCTCCGAGCGCCTGCTGGCCCATCTGCCGCCGTCGGCGGAGCATTACGCCGAGGCCATGCTCTGGAAGTCCCTACGTGCCGCCTGCTCCGAGTGCTTGGGAAGCGCGGACGTAAGCGGCTACAAAGTGCGCGTCTGGACGGCTCCCGCAAACTAGGAAGTAGCCCGCAGCCTCAGCAGATCATCCGAAATCTTTGGCTGGTCCTGCTCCGGCTCCTCTGGCGGCAGAAAGCTGCGCCGGGTGCCGTTCGAGGGTCGGAACTGGAGGCTTAGGCGCTGCGGCGGTTCGGGGACTGGCTTCTTTACGGGCGGCGTATCCGGCCACCATGAAGCTTGCCCCCATTGCCCCAAAGTTTCCCAGTCGCTGCCTTGTGCCGGGTGGGCGGCGCTGCCGCAGAAGGCGGCCCGCAGGATCGCCGCCGGCTTCAGGCCCGGCTTGACCGGGCTGCCGTCTTTGCTTAGCTTGTGCGGCGTGACGTAGAGGTGCAGCGCGGATTTGGGGCGGGTCATGGCGACATACAGCAGGCAGAGCATTCCGGTGACTTCGTCGGCTTCCCCTTCTTCGGCCAGGGCAGACAAATCGGGATCAAGCTGCTGAACGGCTTTGCTGGGACGCGCGTACACCGCTTCAATCCGCGCTGCGCCGCCTGAGATGGCGCGGACACTGGCCCGCTTGACCAGGCACGCCGCGTCGGAAGCGCGGGTTTTCCACTCCAAATCCGGCAGGAAAACGGCGTCAAACTCCAGCCCTTTGGCCCGGTTGATGGTCATGACACGCACCCGCGCCGCGCCCGGATTTTCGACGCTGCTCTCGCGGACGGCCCGCACGAACTCGGAGGGGCGCAGGGGCGGCAGGGCGTCAAGCCCGGCGGCCAGCTCCAAAAGCTGTTCCAACCGGCGTGCCGTCCGGTCCAAACCGTAGGGGGCTAGGGCGGCGGCCCATTCGACGATTACCCCTGCATAGCCGTTGGAAAGAATGCGGCGGCGAATGGCGGCGGCAGCCGACGCAGTTTCGCCCGCTGCCGTGCCGGTCAAAGTGGCCGGGGTAATCTGCGGCAGCCCCAGCAGCGGGCCGAGCGGGGAGCAGGTGAGGTGGTAGGCTGCCGCCGTGTGCCCCGGATGGTCGGCCAGCAGCAGGGCCGAGAGAATGAGTTCCACCGCCGGATCATCGGCGATCTTGCCGATGCCTTCGCCGCTGACGGCGACCCCTTCCGCCCGCAGCAGATCCACCATCTGCGCCAGCGTTTTGTTGGTCCGCACCAGAACGCCGACCGACTTCTCCGGTGGCAGTTTGCCGATCTCGTGGGCGATCCGTTTGCCGCACTGAACCAGGTGAGGCGATGCGCCCGACGCGCTCCAGCCTGCGCCGCCGTCTTCGTCATCCGCGCTTCCAGCCTCACCGTCTCCGTCTGCGGGAGCCGCGAGGGTTGGTTCCGGCACGGGAGACACGCACAGCTCTACGAAGCCCGGATGCGTCTTGGCGGCCTGATGTTCCTGGAAGTAGCTTGCCCAGCGCTCGGCGGTCTGCGTATGATCTTTCAATGCTTCGTTGGTGCTGATGGCCTGGAATACGTCGTTGACGACTCCCAGCACCACTGCCGACGAGCGGTAGCTTTTCTCCAGTGTCTCTTCGGTCAAAGGCTGGATGTCGCTGCCGAACTGCTCGAATATCTCTGCCCGCCCGCCGCGCCAGCCGTAGATGGCCTGCTTGGCGTCGCCGACGACGAACACCGAGCCGGAACCGCCCGCTGCTTGTAATGCAAAGTCCTTGAGAAGTCCCCACTGGGCGTCGCTGGTGTCCTGAAACTCGTCGAGAAGCAGGTGTTCCAAAGGCCCGTCCAGTCGCCGCCCGGTCTGAGCGGCGTCGCCTAGGACGCGCTGAAGAAGCGTGGGCGTCTCAGAAAACAGCAGGAAGCCGTGTTTGCGCCGCTCTTCGGTGAAGCGCTTCGAAAATGCCGTCGAAATCTCCCGAAGCGCCAGCGTCCGCTCTTTCAGCTCTCCCAGAAGCTCATGCTTCGCGACTGCCAGCAGGACAAGATAATCCTGCACGCGCTCCTCGGGAATAGCCTTGCTGTAGTAACTAAATGCTTCCGCCAAGCACGGCTTGACCAGCCCCTTGCCCAAAAACTCTTCCCACTGACGGTCCCGAAAGCGTTCAAGATCGCCGGAAACAGCAGAAGACCAGCGCTTATCCGTGAGCGTCTGCCGGTACGCTTCCAGATTTTCCAGCGCGTCATCAATAGCTGCCTGCGCCGGGCAGTCCGGCACCGAGAGCTGTTCCCAGTGGTGCGGCTCTGCGCCGTCTACGGCTTCGGTAATAGCCTGAAGCAGCGGCAGGATTTTAGAAAGGACCGACGAGGCCGCTTTCTGCTTTGTCAGCGTTTGGAACAGCCGGTCGGTTTCCTCTAAATCGCCTGATTTCAGCAGGGACAGCAGCGCTTCTTTTTGCAGAGCGCTGCAATGCGGGCTTGTCAAATCCGTCATCCGCAGGTCGCCGCTGAGTCCGGCTTCCTGCCGGTAGACCTGGCAGAGCCGCTGGAAGAAGCTGTCGAGTGTGCCGACCTGGACCCGGTGCAGGGAGCGGCAGAAACATCGCAGCAAATCCCGGCACTGCGCCTGGGTCAGCTCTTCCTCTAAAGCCTCACGCAGTTCCAGGAGTCCTTCATTGCTCAGGGCAGCATCCGCCAGGCGGGTCAGAATGCGGTCGAAGATTTCGCCCGCAGCCTTGCGTGTGAATGTCGCGGCCAGCAGAGACTCAGGGCGCAAAGCAATCTCTTTGCCCGATTCAATCTCCTGGTGCTGTGCCCGCAGCAGGCGCAGGTACTGCGTGGTCAAGGCATGAGTTTTGCCGGAGCCGGCGGAAGCGCTTAAAAGCTGGTTCGTCATCGATGCTCCTCGGTGGCGGTCCTAAACCATTCGCGGCGATCCGCGCAGGCATCTAAACACAAGCCGCCATAGCTTTCCGAGCGGCCGGGGTCCAGGCGCGAAGGTGGAAAAGGGGAGGGGTCCGTCGGAGGCCAGAACTTGCCGGCCCGGATGTTTCGGATGATCTCTGCCGCGCACTCTCCAGCGCTGTCATGGTCCGCGTCCGTCCAGGACACCGAAACAAAGCCCGTGCCGCCGCTGCGCTTCTTCGTATCCAAGCAGATCACGGGCGTGAGGTCCGCAGACAGCAGAACATATCCCAGCGCACCCGGCGCAATTTGGGCAGGATCAACGCGGTTCGCGGCCAGCAGCAGGCGATACAAAGGAAGCTGCAAATCTGTCCATTCGGAACTGCCTGTGCCGTCGCTCTTCCGGTGCGTTTCTTCGGGGCCTGCGCCCGCGTCGCCGCTCTTGTAGTCCAAAATGCGGTACGAGCCAGTCTGAGCGTGAAAATCCACCCGGTCCAGACGGCCTCTGAAGATGAACGACTCGCCGTCCACCTCAAAGGATGCGGTTAGCTCTTTTTCAGAAAGATCACTCTGGACCACCCAGCCTTCTTTGACGGACTGCGCCTGCCACACGCTGAACGCCTTCAGCCGGCGGCCCACCTGCCGGATCTGCATCTGGATCGCGGGCGAAGGGTTCGCCCCGAAGCGCTTCCGGCTCTGCGCCGCAAGCTCGTCTTTGAAGTAGGGTTGGATTTTGCGCGGGTCCGAAAACTCCGCCGCTTCCGACTGCGCGAAAGCGGAGAGGCAGTCGTGGATCAAGACCCCAAACAAGTGCGGGGCCATCTCGCGCTGCGCGTCTTCCTGCTCGCCCAGCTTCAGGACATGACGCAGGTAAAACCGGTACGGGCAGGCCAGATAATCACCGAATGCCGAAACGCTCATCTCGGCAAGCGGCAAGGCGGGCACGGCGGGCGGGGGAGGAGCCAGGGCGCGTTTCGGTCCGGCGGCAAACAGCGCCGGCGCGGGAGCCGCATTTGGGGGACGATCCGCGAACCGCTTGGCTCGCCGCGCCGCTTCTTCCGGGGGGCAGGCGAACAGCAGGCGGCTCGGAAGCCGGGGAGTGCCGTCCGCGCTCTGGCGCGAGACGAGGAGGCGCACATGGCGGCCTTCAGACTGGCGGCTCTCGATCATCTGCCGCAGCAGCAGGCCGTCACGGGCCTGCCGCCGCCGGTCGCAAGCCAGCCCCAGCGTCTGCCGCAGGCTGTCGGGCAGCAGCGGATCGTCGCCGCTTCCGGCGGGAACGCAGCCTTCCTGCAGCCCGGTCAGCAGCAGGACCGGCGCGTCATCCAGCGCGAGTTCCAGCCACCCCATCATCTCTACCCCGCCGCCGGCCTCGGAGCCAGGTTCCAGCGGCAGGCGCTGGGCCTGCGCTTGACCCAGCACGAATGCCAGTGCTTCGAGGCCGGAGACAGCCGGTGACAGCGTAAGAGGCAGGTCCTGCATCTCCTGAAGGATGCCGGTCAGCCCTGCCAGCGCCCGGCTAAACTGGCGGCCTTCCGCATCGCCCGCCAGCGGCATTCCTGCGTACACGGCTCGGAGCAGGGCTAAAACCGGCTCGGCCCAGCCGGACAGCGGGCGCACAGCGCCGCGCAGCGGGGCTATCAGCCGGTCGGCGGCATCATGCGCGGCCAGCACTCCAGCCCGTGCGAGTTTTGCCCGCGAGGGGCAGGGACTTTCCAAGAGCTTTCGGGCGTCTTCCCCCGCCGGCAGGGTCTCCGGGTGGCACTCCGCACGGTAGATGTCCATCTGGGTCAGCAGCGGCAGGGCGTCCTCCGCCGGGTCTACTTCATCTCGACGCGCCGTCAGCCACGCTTCTAAATCGGGGTGCCGTGCCAGCGCCGCAAATGTCCGGGCCGTCGGCGCTTGCAGATACTCCTGGACTGCGCTCAGCAGCGCGGCGGGCCGGCTGCTTGGCAGCAGCCGGCCAAAAGGCGAATAGGACGGGATGCCGGAAACCGCAAGGCGGCGGGCCAGGCTCTCCGCCGCCGATTCATCCCCAATGCCGATGGTGATCTCTTCGCGCGGGAACGCCCCGTCAAGCCCGGCAATGTCGCCCACCAGCGCGTCCGCTTCTTCGGCAGGCCCTGCCACAAACCAGAGGACTTCGTCCGGGATTTGCAGGTCGGCATGTTCCCGGCATTCGGTTCGCAGGCAGCCCGCCGCGTCAAATCTCTCCTGCTCCTCTTCCGGCGCGGGGATCACGGCGACCACCGGGGACGCCAGCGCCGACAGCATCGCGCGGTCCAGGCCATTCAAGTCCTGCAGGCCGACCAGAGTAATGTCCCGGTCACAGGAGAGACCAGCCGCCAGCGCCTCCATCCGCGCCTGGTCCCGGTCACACAGCCCCGCCGCGTCAAGCTGGGCTAAATAAGCATATTCCAGACGCGCCAGCGCCGGCCAGCGCTTGTCGCCGCAAACGTCCGGCAGCTCCGCGCACTTCCCCGCGATAGTTTGCAGCGTCAGGCCCTCGCCCGCCGCGGCAGTCCGTGCCCGCTGCGCTTCGCGAGCCATTCCAGCCCAGCCCATGCTGCCCTGCGCCGGGTCCGCTTCCGGCGCGAACGCGGCCTTGTCTTCCCGGCCTGCTTCCCGGACGGCCTGCACCCAGGCAAAGTGAACCGAAACCGGGTCGGCGATTTTGCAGGGCGGCTGATAGAGCTTCTCCAGCAGCTCCCCCGGCGTCACAAACTTGGGCTGGGTCAGCGCCCGAACACCGTTTAGTGCGGCTTCGTCGTGCAGGAGCCTCCGCAGCCTCCGCTTGGCCTGGCTTCCGGGAACCGCCACAAGCACCCGTCCCATATCCCAGACAGCGCCGACGCCGTAGCGTTCCCGCAGCAGCCGTGCCGCCTCCCAGAGCGCCGGTCTCGCCCGGCCAACAAAAACGCGCTGTATCAGGTCTTTCCTCGATCCTTTTCTTTTACTCATCACTGATATTACACAGTTAGGCAGAACGCTTGGGACGAGTGACTGAAGTCACTCGTTCCTGCACAACATCAGTGATTATAAGAGATTGCTCCCAATCCGTCAAGACACTTTCATGCTCAACCCAGTAATCTGCTTGGACGGGTCCCCCCGGAACGGCTCACTGTGGCCTGTTTCCACGAAGCCGACCCGTTTGTAGAACCCAATGGCGCGGTGATTATCTTCGACCACGCCCGCTTCCAGCACGGCGAACCCCTGCGCCAGTGCCCACGCGGCGGCGAACGCAGCCATTGCGTCGGCGACGCCCTGTCCCCGGCTGTCGGGAGCGACCCAAAACGCCGTTAATTCGGCGGCGTGGGTGTTTTCTGCTGAGGGAAATGCGCTTGCCATGCCGCACGGCACACCATCCACGAACGCAAGGCACCCGGCAGCAGGCGGCGACTCGGAAAAGCGCCGCGCCCGCCCCTGCCACTCGGCATCGGAATAGGCTTGCGCCTGAGCAAGCGTCGTGCCGAATGCTCCTGGTGCATCCGCCAGCGCCCGCAGGCGAACGTCTTTCAGCACCGGCCAGTGTTCCGGCAGGATAGGTCTGACTTCCAGCATGGTGAATTTCTTCGTTACCGCCGGGGTTGCGGCGGCCACACGCTTGCGTCCTGCTCTTGATATTCCACTTGCGGCTGTTCTCCGCCGCTCGGCGGCAGCGCCGTAATTGTCTTCCAAAGCCGCACAAACGAGACGATGTGAAATGGAACGCCCGCGACAACCAAGAGGTAAGCTGCCGATGCAAGGATGTAATCGTGCGTGGCAAAATATCTGAGGAAGGCGATCAGCAACACTGAACAGGCGCTGAGGCTGCTGCCGACGATTGTAGGTAGATACCAGTGCGCGTAAGACCGCAGGCGCTTGCTGATAATCTTGCCAAACAGCAACCAGCCAAGAACACAAAGAAGCGGAGACACGAGGACGCTCACCAGCAGGTACATTTCTGTGGTGGCGCGGTATAGCGGGTAGTAAGGCATGGCTGCTCCTTTTCAAGGCTAAGTATACCTAAAGGTGGAGCTATTTGGAAAACCCGCAATCCGCGCAGTGAGTGGATTTGGGGCAAACGGCATAATGGAAAGTGTAGGCGGGATCGCCTGCCGGAGCCGCTTTTCAGCCGGTGTTTTTGAAGCCGATGATTGAAAAGCGCCCCGCGTGCCGAGGCCGCTAGGTCCTCTCTTACCGGCCCACCCAGCGGCTGTTCCCGCGTACAATGACGCAGGCAAGAACAGCCGCTCTTGGAGCCTTTCTCAGAAGTTTTGTTGACTGGAAAGTAAATACCGATGGTGTATCAAATGCCGTGCCCCGGCAAAAAGGGCGTTTTTGTTGCCAGCAGCTACGAAGGCCAGGAGCAGGCGCAGCGGGAGCTGCAAGGCTGGGCGGCGGGGCATGGCTACCGCTTTGCGTCGTCAGAGCGGACGTTCACGGTCTACGGGCACGAACAGCAGCCCCGTCAGTGGGTGCTGCTGACACGGACGACCGGCGCTCGCGGACAGTCCCATATCAGCGAGCAGTAAGTTTAACGGACAGTCAGGTACTGAACGCTGAACTTCTGGTCGCAGTCAGTCCAGACCTGCCGGACTTCAAAGCCTGCGGATGCGGCCACGGCGGCAAACTCCGGCAGGCTGTACTTGTAGGAGCATTCGGTCCAGATCGTCTCGTCCTTGCCGAAGTCAATCGCCTCGCCGCCGAGATGGACAGTCTGAGGCTTTAAGCTTCGCAGGTGCATCTCGATCCGCCCAACTTCTTCCTCGTAGAACGCCAAGTGGGCGAAGCTCTCCAAATCAAAGTCGGCCCCTAGCTCTGCGTTCATCCGGCGCAGCAAATTGAGATTGAACGCCGCCGTCACCCCCTGAGCATCATTGTAGGCAGGTTCCAAAACTTGCGGCGACTTTCGCAGGTCTACACCAATCAGCAGGCCGCCGCCGGGACCGCAAACTTCGGCGATGCGGCACAAAAACGTGGCCGCTTCGGGGCGGTGGAAGTTGCCGATAGTAGAACCGGGAAAGTAGACCACGCGGGACAACGCGGTGCGGCTGGCCTGCGGCAGCTCGAATGGGGCGGTGTAGTCGGCGCAGAGCGGCAGGATTTCGAGGTGGGGATAGGCCAGCGCCAGGCTTTCGGCGGTCTGGTGCAGATGCTCCCGCGAAATGTCCATCGGCACATAGCCCGCAAGATGCGGCAGGTGGTCCAGCAGAATCTGGGTCTTGGTGCTGCTGCCGCTGCCGTACTCAACAAGCAGGCAGTCCGGGCCGAACACGGCGGCCATTTCGTGGATATTGTCTGCCATAATGCCCGCTTCGGTGCGGGTCGGATAATACTCGGGCAGCTCGCAGATTTGGTCGAACAACTGGGAGCCGCGCTGGTCATAAAAATATTTGCAGGGCAGCGTCTTAGGCATACTTTGCAGTCCGGCCAGCGCTTCTTGGAGAAAGAACAGGCTCGGCGCGTCTGAGATGAGATGAGCGCCGGAGCGCGGCGTCGCTGCCGTGGGTGTCATAGAATGTCCTCGCATAAGAGCGAGGGAGTAAACTCCTCTCGCTGATAAAGATCGTCCTTCGGACGGAGAAGTTCAAACAAAAATGGCTTCCGTGTGACATCTTTCGTCCGAAGGACGACCTTCCCTAGCGAGAGGAGTTTACTCCCTCGCTATCTTCTTGGTTTCATCTGCCGTCAAACATCTTTCGCCAGGCGAATGCCCATAAACTGCCAGCGGGCGTCAGGCGGGAAGAAGTTGCGGTAGGTCGCCCGCATGTGGGAGTGCGAAGTCGCGCACGAGCCGCCACGCAGCACAAACTGGTTGCACATGAACTTGCCGTTGTACTCGCCCAAAGCGCCCGGCGGGGGAGCATAGCCGGGGTAGGGGGTGTACTGGCTGCGGGTCCATTCCCAGACGTCGCCGAACATCTGATGCAGTTTGCCGGGCTGCGCGTCAGCCGGGTCAAGCGGCGCGGGGTGGAAGCGGCCGGAGTCGGCAAAGTTGCCGCACAGCGGGACCGTTTCCGACGCCGTTTCCCACTCGGCTTCGGTCGCCAATCTCGCTCCGGCCCAGCGGGCGTAAGCGTCGGCCTCGAACAGCGAGACATGGCAGACGGGCGCAGTCAGGTCCAGAAGTTCCATGCCGGCCAGCGTAAACTCTTTCCAAGTGCCGCGCTGGTTCCACCAGCAGAGCGGCGACGACCAGCCGTTTGCGTTGACCACGCTCCAGCCTTCGGATAGCCAGTATTCCGGCTTTTCGTAGCCGCCGTCCTCGATAAAATTCAAGTATTCGCCGTTAGTTACCAGTCGCGAACCGAGCGCAAACGCCGGGATATATTCTTTGTGCCGGGGCGTCTCGTTGTCAAATGCAAAGCCGTCGCCGTCCCAGCCAATCTCCTTCACGCCTTCCCCAAACGCAATCCACTCCATCTCAGGCACACTGTTGACAGCAACATCGCGGCGCGGACGATAAACGGGGCATAGCGGGTTCTCAAAGAAGTTATACTTGAGGTCCGTTACCATCAGCTCTTGATGCTGCTGCTCATGGTGCAGGCCCAGCGTCAGAAGCGGCTCCAGCTCCCGCAGCTTCGCGTCATCCGCCTCGCAGAGCAGCGCCGCCATGTGCCGGTCCACATACGCCCGGTAGGTGTAGGTCTCGTCTACCGTAGGCCGCGAGACCACGCCGCGCTTGACCCGGCAGTGCCGCTCGCCGACGGCGTTGTAGTAAGAATTGAACAGAAAATCGTACTGGGGGTGGATCGAAGTGTAGCCAGTCAGGTGCGGCTTCAAGAGAAACGTCTCGTAAAACCAGCTTGTGTGGGCCAGGTGCCACTTCGTGGGGCTGACGTCCGGCATGGACTGAACGACATAATCTTCGGGAACTAATGGCTCGCAGATTTTCTCGCTGAACGCGCGAACGGTCCGGTACTGGTCAAGCAAAAACTGAGACGATGGCATAAAAGCGACCTCGCGTTCTAGCCTGAGTAGGCAAACAGGTGATACGGGGTTCTACCCACAGGCTATCCGGTTTAACCTTTGAGAGTGCGTGAAAGTTCCATAAGAAAGCATAAGCAGGAAAACGCCGCCGCCGCCGCCAATTAGTCCGCGTGAACGAGATTACCGAAATCTTGCAGTGCGGCGCAAATGCCACCTGGAGCCTCGGCCTTTCCGACGCGCAAATCGGCCAGTTCGTGCGCTACGCCGAACTGCTGGTCGAGTGGAACGCCACTCGGATGAACCTGACGCGCATTGTCTCGCCCCAGGGCATCGCCGTCAAGCATTTTCTCGACTCGCTTGCCCTGCTGACTGTCGCGCGTCCGCCGCAGAACGCACGGGTCTTAGATGTCGGCACCGGCGCGGGGCTGCCGGGGCTGGCCCTCAAAATCGCCCGGCCCGACCTGCGGGTTACCCTCATGGATGGCACCGCCAAGAAGCTGACATTCTGCCGCGCCGTCGCCGATGACTTGGGCCTAGAGGCTGTAGAAATTGTTCACGCCCGCGCCGAAGACGCCGCCAAGCGCCCGGATTTGGTCGGACGCTTTGACTGGGTCACCGCCCGCGCCGTCGCGCCGCTTGACAAGCTGCTCCCCTGGCTCGCCCCGTTCGCCGCGCCCGGTGGCGTGCTGCTGTCTTTAAAAGGCATCGCCGCAGAGGAAGAGCTTGCCGCCGCATGGCCTGTCGCCAAGCGCCTCGGCCTCACTCTGGACATAGTTTCCGTTCCCCTGCCCGAAGCCGAAGAAGAAACCGTGCGTCAAATCATTCTCGCCAAGCGAAAGGAACTCCCATGAGCATTCCGCCTCCGTCGCCCGCCGGTACTCCCACGCCTGCCCCATTTTGCGCCCGCTGCGGAGCGCCCAATGAGGCCGGATTGGCCCAGTGCCCGCATTGCGGGCAGAGCCTACTTGCCGCCTGGCCGCCCCCGCAGGGCGGTTACGCGCCGCAGGCGTACCCGCCGCAGGTCACAGGAGGCGGCGTGCTCGATGCGATCATTCCCACCAAGAACCCGTCGGCGCTGACCGCGTACTACTTAGGCGTTTTCTCGGTCATTCCCTGCCTGGCGATTCCCATGGGCATCGCCGCCGTCGTGCTGGGTGTGCGCGGGCTGAAGCTGTTCAACGCGCATCCCGAGGTACGCGGAAAAGTCCACGCCTGGGTAGGCATCATTGCCGGCGGCTTCTTCGCGCTGATCAACCTCGGCGTTATTCTGTTTGCAGTTCTGGCACCCTACTTCCGCTCCGGCGGCTAAGAAACTGTGTCAAAAGTACAGCCTGCCCTATTAAAAGTACAGCCTGCCCTGAACGGCAGGGCTTCAGAAGTACAAGCACCCGCCTTCGCGGGTGAAGATGACTGGTGTTCTCCTGCCCGCGAAGGCGGGCAATTACTTTGTTGAAGCACGGGGGTTCAGCCCCGTGTTTCATTTCTTCACAGTCCCTAAGCAGGCGAGTTACTTCGCCCGCAGGGACGCCAGTGTGCTCGGCAGGCTGTTAATGCCCCAATGCTCCACATATTTGCCGCCCCGTAGGCGCACGATGTCAATGACGTCAATCACCACGTCCCAGCCTGTCGCCGGGATGCCCATGAGTTTGCCTGTATGGGTGCCGGAGATGCGCTTGCGGGTCGTGACCTTGTCGCCCTCCGCCACCTGGTCCAAGATTTCCACCGTCATATCCGGCATCGCAGGCCGCAGGACAGTGTTGAACGTATCGAGCATTCCATTCGGCCCGCTGTCCATGCCGGGCGGGGCCGAGCGCACGAACTTAGGGTCCATAAGTGCCTGAAACGCTTCGACATTCCCTTGCTCAATCACTTCTTTGTTGAAGCGCGTGACGGCTTCTTTATTTCGTTCTAGTTCAGATTGCATCTTTTGCTCCTTAGTTATTGTCGCTGGGCATACCAGCCATGAATGAGAAGCGTTTGGAAGAACAAGACGGGGGCGCGGAAGCCGCTCGACTCGATAATTTCTTCCACGTCATGCGGCAACTGGGCGGCAAATGTCCGGCCATACGCGCCGCGCATCTTTTCCAATGCCTCGGCGGAAACGCCCGCGTACTCCTGCATCCGCATCCACATATCCAGCAGGCTGGGGGAGGCCGGCGCAGACGGATCGGCGACCAGGGCTGCGGCGACTAGGCATCCGTCCGGGCGAAGCCGTGCCGCAATCTGACGGTAGAAGTCGCGCTGTGCTTCCGAGTCTACGATAAAATGCGAGACTAAAAGAGAAGTTGCTCCGTCAAACGGCGGCGACGCGGGCAGGGTGTCCAAGTAGCCTTCGTGGAACGTGCAACGGGCCGTAATGCCGGCGTCTTCCGCACGTTTACGGCAGATGTCCAGCATCGGTGCGGCAGGCTCCACGGCGGTGAACTGCCACTGCGGGAACTCCCGCGCCAGAGACAGCATCTCCGAGCCGGTCCCAACGCCGACGCACAGTATCCGGGCGTCGGCAGGCAAGTCGGACAAAATCACGCGCACCAATAGATGCAGGGCATCACTCAGCGACGCCACTTTCGCGTACTGCGTATCATAGGACGAAGCGCGTTCTTTGTCAAAGACGACCGGCGGTTCTTGATTTTGCATGGTAATGGATTGTAGCATACTTGCTATTGCGGAAAATCCAACGCTGCATTGTGATAAGCAGCTAGGCACCATCTGATTTCACTCGCCAGCCAGTTGCCAAAGACCCAGCCCTGCCCCCAGTTTGCTAAATCCAAAACTGTGTTGTACTCTGGGCCGAGTTCTTTCAGCCAAGCATCGTTGTATGTCCAGACAGTTTTAGCGCCCTTGCTGACGGCTTCAGACCGTGCTGGCTCTGGCAACCGCAGGGTGTAAGTCGTCCCTAATCCTACACCAAATATCACGCCAGTTTCTGGCTGCACAAGAACCGGACTGCTGTAAATGACCCACTTGCAGCGTTCCGGTATGTCTTTGGTTATCTCGTTCCAAAGCCGTGATACTACGTCTGGATGCGTACCGAGGTTATAGTAGGGGTCTTCAACGTCATCAGGCGATACGCTTGGGGGAAGTTTGAGCGAAGTCGCTTCTTCCTGTTTCAGCTTCAAATAGCGCAGAATACTAGCATTCGCCGGATGTCCAAAGTTGACTTTGATGATTTGGCCCATGCCAAGATTGTAGCATAGGATTGGTTGAAGTTAGCCCGCAATCCGCCGCGCCACATTGGTTCCAGACAACGCGCAGAGGGGGACGCCGCCGCCGGGGTGGGTGCTGCCGCCGACGAAGTAGAGGCCGGCTACGTCGGGGGAGACTTGCGGGGGACGCAGGAAGCCCTGACGCCAGCCATTCGACGACAGGCCGTAGATCGCGCCTTTGTAGGCGTGGTAGCGGCTTTCTAAGTCAAGCGGGGTCCAAAGCTGCTCGACGACGATGCGATTGCGAAGGTCGGTGAGGCCCATGCGCTCCAGCTTGGCAAGGACGATCTCGCGGTAGCGTGCGGCTTCGGTGGTCCAGTCGAAGTGCGGCGAGAGGGCCGGGGGGTTGGTCATCACGAACAGGTTGGTGCAGCCGGGCGGGGCTTTGGTGGGATCGGTGACGGACTGGCAGGCGACGCCGATGGTGGGGTCATCGGCGGGCTTCTGGGCGTCGAAGATGGACTCGAACTCGGCTTCGCCGTCGGCGGCTAAAAACGAGTTATGATGGGCGAGCTGCGGATACTCACCTTTGACGCCGAGCAGCAGCAGGAACGCCGACGTGCTGGGTTCGATTTTCTCAACGCGCGGTTCTTTCCATTGACGGCGGGCGGAGTGGGGGACAAGCGAGGTCAGAGCGCTGAGGCAGTCGGCATTGCAGACGACGGCGTCGGCAAACAGCCTGTCGCCGCAGCGGGTTTGGACGCCCCGTGCCCGGCCCTGCTTGACGATAATCTCGGTGGCCTCGGTATTCGTTTGGAAGGAAACGCCAAGATGTTCCGCAGCGTCGCGTAGCGCCTGCGCCAATTGGTACAGGCCGCCGCGAACGTAGTAGGTTCCTTCGCGCCACTGGACATCGGCGACGGTAGCAAAGATGCCGGAAGCGCGGTCGGGGTGCGAACCGCTGTACAGGGCGTACAGCTCGAAGACCTGGCGCAGGCGCGGGTCGGTGAAGTGTTCGCGCACGACACCCCGCAGTGTCCGCCAGGGTTTGAGCGCCAAAAAGCTGGTCAGTTGGCCCCACTGCTGCGGGCTGGGAATGCCACGCACGGACGCGCCGAAGTCCTGCTTCAGAAACGGCTCGGTGGTGGCGTCGGAGACTTGATGCGCGTAATCCAAAAAGCGCCGGAAGCCGGCCTCGTCGGCAGGCGCAAACGCGGCGATGGCGCGGGCGGCGTCTTCCGGGCTGCCGGGCGCGTCCAGTGTTTGCCCATCCTCAAAGTGGTAGCGGCAGACCGTGTCCAGTCGCACCAAGTCCAGCACGTCGCCGAGGCGCCGCCCGGCATTTTCGAACACTTCTTCTAAGGCCCACAGCATGGTCAGGACATGCGGGCCGGTGTCGAACCGAAAGCCGCCGTGTTCCCAGACATTCAGCTTGCCGCCGACAGCCGCGTTCTTTTCCAGCACCGTCACGCTTGCGCCCCGTGCCGCCAGCCCAATCGCCGCCGCCAGCCCGCCGACACCCGCTCCAATGACAATGACATTCATAGAAGAGAGTGTACCCGATGCGCCGGAAGCAGGAATAGCGTCTGCGTTTGTTGTATGCTTGAAATCTCCCTGCCCTGAACCCCCGTACTTTAGAAGTGCAATCCCCCACCTGCGTGGGCGACCAACTTCGTTGGATTTCCATGCCCGCGAAGGCGGGGATTTGCACTTCTAAAGTACGGGGGTTCAGCCCCGTGTTTCCAGGAACCCATGATTAAACTAACCTTTGTCCTATCGAGCCTCGCTGCGCTGCTTGCCATGCCGTCAGTCCCTTCCGTTCACGCGGATACGTTTCGCCCACCTGCCGTGCCGCTGGTGACGAGCGATCCGTACCTAAGCATCTGGTCCGAAGCCGATCACTTGAACGACGCGACAACAAGGCACTGGAGTCGCAGTCCAATGCCATTAGTCAGCCTCATTCGCATTGACGGCAAGCCGTACCGGCTCATGGGTGATGACCCGGCGGCTGTTCCTGCCCTGCCGCAGACGGGGCTGGAAGTCACGGCAACCCGCAGCATCTACCAGTTTTCGAATTTCCAGGTGCATGTGACGCTGACGTTTCTGACCGCCGCGCTGCCGAATGATTTAGAGGCGCTGACGCGCCCCTTAAGCTACATTACCTGGCGCGTCAATTCGGCAGACAGCGCAAAGCACACGGTCTCGATTTACGACAGTGTCGGCTCCGAAGTGGCTGTGAATACGCCCGATCAGCAGGTGGCCTGGTCACGGGAAGCGATGGGGCCGCTGACGGCGCTCAAAGTCGGCTCCGTGACTCAGTCTTTGCTTGCGCCTGCGGGCGACGACGTGCGAATTGACTGGGGCTACGGCTACTTAGTTGCTCCGACAAAGCAGTCTACGGCGGCCATCGGCGGCGATAGCGAGATGCTGGGCAGCTTTGTGTCGTCAGGCAACCTGCCGGCCTCGGATGACACGCGAATGCCCCGCGCCGTCAGCGACGACGAGCCGGTGCTGGCGGTCACGCTGCCGCTTGGCGCAGTCGGCGCAGCGGGGGTAGAGCGTCATGTCCTGGTGGCTTACAGCGAGCCGTACAACATTGAGCTGCGGGGCCATGCGCTGCGCCCGTACTGGCAGCGCGGCGGCAGGACGTTTCCAGAAATGCTTGAGGCTGCCGAGCGGGAGTATCCGAGCCTGACTGCCCGCTGCGCCGCGTTTGACCAGTCGTTTACCGCCGATCTCGTGAAGGTCGGTGGGGCAAAATACGCGCAGATTTGCGCTCTAGCCTACCGGCAGTGCCTGGCAGGAACGGGTATTTCGGTGGACGATCACGGGCAGCCTTTGATGTTCCCGAAAGAGAACTCTTCCAACGGCGACATTTCTACCGTGGACATTGACTTTCCAATGGACCCGCTCTGGATTTTGGTCAGCCCGACACTCGCCAAAGCCTCTTTAGTGCCCGATCTTAATTACGGCTCCGACCCGCGCTGGCACTTCCCAAACGCCCCGCACGATCTGGGCGTCTACCCCGCCGCGTCGGCGAGCTTTGACGCCGGGGAAGCCATGCCGGTGGAAGAATGCGCGGACATGCTGATCTTGTGCGACGCCGTCTCTCAGGGCGACGGCAATGCTCAGTTTATCGCCCCCTGGTGGCCGGCGCTGACCCGCTGGGCCGAGTACTTGAAGCAGAACGGGCCTGACCCGGACAATCAATTGTTCACCAACGACTTCATGGGGCCGTATCCGCACAACGCCAATCTCGCCGCCAAAGCCATTGTCGGCCTGGCCGCGTATGGCGATTTGTGCCGGCTGCGCGGGGATACAGCGCAATCTGCGCGGTACAAAACTCTCGCCAAAGCCGATGCCGCGCAGTGGGTCGTCAGGGCCGATAACGGAAGCGGCGGCACGTTATTAGCCTTTGACCAGCCGAACACCTGGAGCCAGAAGTACAACCTGGTCTGGGATCACCTGCTCGGTCTGAACGTTTTTCCGCCCTCCGTGCGCCGGAAAGAGATCGCCTGGTACAAAAGCCATTTAGAGACCTACGGCGTCCCGCTGTTCTACGCCCCGCCGCGCTTCCCGCGCACCCATGTCATCTCGTCCATTTGGACCACCATGAGCGCGACGATGGCCGATAACAACGCCGACTTTGAGGCGATCTTTGATCCAATGTACGACTACTACAACGCGACCACCGTGCGTGACCCGCTGACCGAGCCTTACGACGGCACCTTGAATGGCAGCGGCAACCACGCCCGCCCCGCGATTGGTGCCCTGTTCATCCGAATGCTGTCCGACCGGGCGATCTGGAAAAAGTGGGCGCAGGCCGGCAAAACAAGCGCTGCAAATTGGGACACGAAGCTGCCTGATAGGTAAGGCACAGCGGAGCGAAAAGCAATTAGGAGCCGTGGCAATAAATTGCTCGGCTATGGGGCGCAGACGCCCAGTGTCCGCCTTCGCGGACAAAGAAGAAGACAAGAATAGGGGCGGAACTTTTCTCGGCAGCCTGCGTATATCCACTCATCAGAGACAGCTTGCTAGAGACGGCATAAAACGAAAAGGCGCTCCCATGAAAACACGTTTGCCGAAGGCCGTCTGGATAGGGACACTCCTCCTGGCGCTGACGCCCCGCGCGGCGTCGGCCTATCAGATCGGGGAAAACACGCCGCCGAATGCAGGCGCAGCGCGAACCGGAACCAGCAGTCGAACCAGTGACACGGGGCCGGTCCGGCTGGCCCGGTTTTCGTATGTTCAGGGCAGCGTGACGTGGCGGGCGGGGGACGATGCGGCGTGGTCGCCCGCCTCGGTCAACCTGCCGATCCGGCAGGGGGCGCAGATCCAGGTGAAGGGCGGGCGGGCGGAAGTGCAGTTTGATGACGGCAGCCTGCTGCGGCTCGGCGGCGGGGCGGTAGTGACGCTGCAAACGCTTTACAGTGACGAAGACGGGGAGTTTACCGAGCTGGATCTCAGCGAAGGACTGCTTTCTGTGGAGCTGCGCGACTCGCCTTCCATTTATCAAATCAACACACCGTTCGTGTCGGTCCTGTCCGAAGGGCCGTCGAAGGTGCGGGTCGGCGCGGAAAGCAGCGTCGAAGTCGCCGTGCGCCAGGGCCGTGCGACGGTGGAAGGCAAAGGCGCGAAGACGACCCTCTCTCGCGGCGGTTATCTGAATGTGCCGGCGGCGTCCGCGGCGTTTGCCATCCATCTGATGCCGGACCCGGATAGCTGGGACCGCTTTAGTGACGACCGGGACCGGCAGCTCGCCGACCCCGAAAGCAAGCGGCGGCTGCCGGCGGACATCGCGCGGGTGGCAGGCAACTTAAGCGCTTACGGCGTCTGGCACGACGATCCCCACCTCGGCTCGGTCTGGTGCCCGCGCGAGACTGACGCGGGCTGGCGGCCTTACCAGCAGGGGCGTTGGGTCTGGGTAGACCCGTTCGGCTGGACCTGGGTGGCCGATGAGTCGTGGGGCTGGGCACCGTACCATTACGGGACATGGGTGTGTGCGTCTTACGGCTGGGCCTGGGTGCCCGGCCCGGCGCAGCAGTACTGGTGTCCGGCAGTGGTCGGGTTCAGCGAGTACGGCGACGAGGTCGCCTGGGCACCGCTGGCCCCCAGCGAGGTGCATTACCCGGTCTACCTGGCGCACTGCTACCGCAATGACGACTGGGCGGATTACTTCTCCATCGGCGGCGCGGCGGTTTACTACCCGGACGACGCCTCCTCCTGCGACCCGCACCCCATCAATGCGCCGGTGCAGGGCGTGGCAGTTGTGCCCACCATTCCCGGCGTATTCCGCCATCCGGTGGCCGGCACGATTGTCAACCGCTACATTCACCCGCTTTCCGGCATTCACCCACTTCCCACCGGGTTTATACCGACTAATGCCCGCCGGTATCCCGGCGCGACGGTCGCTCGCAAAGCGGAGTTCGGCGACAGCAGCCACTCCCGCCCGCAGGCGGCGAATGGAGGAGCGCTCTGGCCGCGCGGACGCGCGGCTAGAGCGCCGGAGAACGGCGCGTCGCCCGTGAGCGGCCCGATCTCGGTGCGGCCGGCGGCACGCGCTGCGGCCTTGCCCCCGCCATCTTTGCCCGGCGACTTTTCCGGCGTTCCGGTTTGGACTCGTCCGGTGTACCGCGCCCCGCTGCCGGACCGCGTCGCTCGGTCCGCTCCGCCGCTGCCTAAAGCTGCCGCTCACGCTGCTCCTGACGCCGATGCGGTTTTCGCAAAACCGAATGCGCCTCCGCCCTTCGTTCCGCCTGTCTTTGCTTCGCCTGTGGTCATTCGGCCTGCCGCAAGCGACGAGACCCGCCAGAATGCGCCGGAAGTTTGGCTTCCAGCCCAGCCCGCCGGTGTTCGCCGGGCCGAGCCTGGTCCCATCCGAATTATTCTGCCCCGCGAGCCTGCGCTGCCGCACGATCGAAGGGGGTCGGATGCGCCGCAGGGTGACCGCAGCGAAAGCCAGCTGGAGCGTCCCGCGCCGCCCCCCGAAGAACGTCCCCAAGAACCGCAGCGCTCCCAAGAACCGCAGCACACGCCGCCGGCCAGCGACAAGCAGGACAATAAGCAAGACAACAAGTCGGATGACAAGAAGGACGACGCGGGGGATCAGGCCGAGCGCCGTGGAGGAAGAGCAAGGTGAGGGAGCGAGGCCGCAGAGGCCAAAGCACTGGCACTGGAAGTGCTGGTCTACTATCGAGTGGAAGTCGCTCCGCGACTACGGATTATAACGTGGCTACATTCGCTAGTCTTCAGTGTCACAGACACTTTTATTCACCAGTAGACCGGCACTTCCAGTGCCGGTGCTTCTCCGTTGACTTTGGACACGCTTAAAGGCTATAATCAGCGCTAGAAAGTGCAAAATTATGGCTGAACTGATCCAACTTGATGTCCTGCCGCCGCTTCCGATTGCGCCATCCGGCAGCGGCCCGCGCGTGGTGAACCGGCGCATTCCCGAATGGCTGACGATTAAGCTGCCGAAGCGCCAGGGGATTGAAGAAGTCGAAGGGCTGATGCGCCGCGCCGGGCTGGTGACGGTCTGCGAGGAAGCCCGCTGCCCCAATCTCGGCGAATGCTGGTCCAAAAAGACCGCGACGTTTATGATTCTCGGCGACACTTGCACCCGCGCCTGCCGCTTCTGCGCGGTCAAGACCGGCAAAGGCGGGGCGCTGGACCCCGCCGAGCCGCGCAAAGTCGCCGAAAGCGCGGCGGCGCTGGGGCTGAAGCACACGGTTGTCACGAGCGTCAATCGCGACGAGCTGCCCGACGGCGGCTCCCGCCATTTCGCGGCGACTATCGGCTGGCTACGGGAGCTGCTGCCGGACACGATTATTGAAGTCCTGACCCCGGACTTCTTGGGGAACAAAGCAAACATTCAGATCGTCGTAGACGCAAAGCCCCATATTTTCAACCACAACATTGAAACCGTGCCGCGTTTGTATCGCCAAGTGCGCCCGCAGGCGCGTTACGCCCGGTCGCTCCAGTTCTTGCAGTATGTGAAGGCGTCGGACCCGGAAATCTACACGAAAAGCGGGTTCATGGTGGGGCTGGGCGAGACCAAAGACGAAGTGAGGTCGCTGCTGGAAGATTTAAAGGCACATGATGTAGATGCCGTGACTATCGGCCAGTATTTGAAGCCCGGCAAGAATTATCTGGATGTGGTGGAGTATGTCCACCCGGACATATTTGCGGAATATAAAAAAATCGGCGAGGCGATGGGCTTCTTGTTTGTCGCGTCCGGCCCGTTTGTCCGGTCATCTTACAACGCCAAAGAGTTCAGTGACATGTTCTTGGCTAAGAAGGCGAGCGCAGCCGGCGTCTGAGACCCGGTAGAACCTCACCCGGCAACAAGTTGCCACCCTCTCCTTGTTAAGGAGAGGGTCGGAGCTTGCGACGGGGTGAGGTCTTTCTGGGCTTATTCTCTCACTCTCAACTTCGCATGAATGAACGCCGCCGCCAAAACCCCCGACGCTCTCCTCCCCGCCTTCCCGCCGGTGCGCGGTGGGTTACCCGCAGCCTTGCCACCCTGCCGCTGCTGTGCCTGACCGTCTCCGCCGGCGTCTACTGCGCGTCGATATATCACCTGCTCCACGCCCATCTGATCCCCATTGCCGAAGCGGAGCTGACCCGGCAGTATGGGCATGAAGTCCGCATCGGCAGCGCGGACTTCACGTCCGGCAAGCTGATCCTCGGCGACATCGCCGTTTCCAACAAAGCGACATTCGCAGCGGGAAATGGCGAGGCGTCGCTGACGGCCAAGCGGCTCACGGTTGCGTATAGCCTCCATTCACTCGTGTTTGACAGCGGCAACGCAGCCCATGCCATCGGCGATGTGACACTGGTGCAGCCGACGCTTCTAGTCGAGCGATTATCGGGAACGCAGTACAATTTCTCCGATTTCATCAAGCCAAGCACCAAGAAAACAAAGCCGTTTGCCGGGCGCATTCTGGTCCATGACGGCGTACTGCGCTTTCGGGACTTTAACGCGCCGGACCGGGGCAAGCGGCCCGCGCTGAACACGCTGGCTGGCGTGGAAGCCACGGTGGATTTGTCTTCCGAGCGCAATGTCTACTTTGATGTGCGCGGACTGGGAACGCAGAACCGTGTTGATAATCTGCTGGTTCAGGGCGATGTTTCGCGCACGGTTTCAGGCCGGTTCCGAGGTCATGTTGTGGCGGCGAACGCCGATGCGGCTTACTGGACCGACTACTTTAAAGCGTTTCCGCAGGCCCGCATTGTCACGGGCCGGGCCGATGCCGACGTGTCGCTGGCAAGGCTTGCCGCAAAACCCGCGCCGGGCTTGCCGCTGGACTTGTCCGGGCGAGTGACGCTGCGCCGAACGACAATTCTGGTCGCTGACAAGAAGCTGCTGCGAGTGCCGCTTGAGAACCTGAACGGCACGGCGAATTTCACCGGCGCGGGCGTCTCGCTGGATGCGTCCGTGCTGTTGGGCGGTCAGAAGCTGGCGGCGGCGGGAACGGTCTTTGATTTTTCTCATCCGCAGGTCGCTTTAACGGTGCAGTCCGGGGCAATGGACCCGGTGCGGCTGGCCCGCGCCGTGCCGGCGCTGACCCTGCCGGCGGGGCTGTCCGCCGCGCCGGGGCCGGTCACGGCAAGCTTCACTGGAACCGTGGCAAACCCGACAATCACGGTCAATGCCGCGCTGCCCTCGGTGCGCTACCAGGACAATACGCTGTCCAGCCTCGTGGCGTCGGCGACTTACGCGGGCAAAGTCCTGACGGTGCCGTCGGCGACGTTTCGGGTCAACGGCAGCGGCAGCGGCGCAGTGCGGGCGACCGTAGACACGCGGGCGGCAAAGCCGGTCTTTCTGCTGGCCGGGAACGTGTCGGGCATCAATCTGGCGGGCGTTCACCTGCCGCCGTCGGTCAACACAAAGACGCTGGCGCTTGGCGGGCTGGCGAATGCTCAGTTCATTGCGGACAATTTAAACCGGCCCTTCTCGGTGGCCGCCGACGTGCAGGTCAGCCGTCCGAAGTTCCAAAAGACAACTTTGGACTCGCTCTCCGGGCGCGTGCTGTGGACGCTTGGAAAGCCGGTCACGCTGGTTCGCGTCGCGCTGGCCGGAGGGATGGGTCGGGCAGCGGCGAGCGGCACTGTTCCAGTAGGCGTCAAGAACGGGGAGTGGAACCTGCGGGTGCGGACGGCAGGGTTAGAATTGTCGCCGCTGCTGCGGGCGTACACGGCGTCGGCCATCAGTGGCCGGGCGGCGTTTGACGGCAAAATTGTTGGGCCGATGAATGCGCCGTCGGCGGTGGGGGCGGCCCGGCTGATCGAGCCGCACTATGGCCGGTTCTCGGCAGATTTGGTCAGCGGCAACATCGCGGCGAACTTGAATGGCCTGCACTTTCAAGATGTGACCGTGCGGCGGTTTCCGACGGAGGCGAGCCTGGACGGCAGCGTCACGGCGCTTACGTCTGGGAACCCGAAGCTTGCGATGAATATCCGGCTGTCGGAAGGCGATGTCAGCGACTTCCTGAACCTCGCGGAGCAGGCATCCGCGCCGTCGGTTAAGACAGCTTCGGCGCTCAAGGCCAACCTGCCGAACCTGACGGGAACGGCGCAGGGATCGTTCTTTTTGGGCGGCAGCGTCAAGTCGCCGAGCGCTTACGGCCACGCGCTGATTTCCGATGCGACGGTCGCTTCGTATCGCCTGGATCAAGTTGCTGCCGATCTGCGCTACACGAACGGTGTGCTAACCATTGGAAACGGGCTGGTGCAGTCCGGCGCGGCGCGGGTGACGGCGCAGGGATCGCGCTCGGCGTCGGGCGTGTTGCAAGTGGCCTTTGCGGCGTCCGGGGTAGACTTGACCCGGTTCCATTCGGCGCTGGACCCGCTGGCGGAGATCGAAGGCACGGCGGCGCTGTCCGGCAGCTTTTCGGGAACGCCCGCCGCGCCGCATCTGATTGTCCGCTCTTTGACGGTGCCGGACCTTGTGGTGAACACCCAGAAGTTTGCGCCGCTGGCGCTCGCCGGGCGCTACGACGACGGCGTCTTCACTCAGACCGGCCTGCCCTGGCAGTTCATCGTCAACGTGCCGCCGGACTACGCAGCCGAGCCGGGCGGGCAGGTGGAATATGATATCAGCCGCCTGCGTTTGACCCTGCCGTCGCCCGCGCACCGGAAGCGGCTGACAGCGCTCACGCTCTCGGCGGCGATCCCGGAGTCCGCGCCGGAGCGGCTGTCGCATGTGTTCCGCACTCTTCGCCAGACCCGGTGGGCGCAGACGGAGGCCGGCAAAAAGCTTTTGGCCCAGCTTGCCGCCCTGCCGCAGCCGCTTTCCGGGACATTCGCCCTGCCAAGCATTCATGTGTCTGGTCCTGTGAACGCGCTGACGGCGTCGGCGGATCTCAGCGCGTCGGACCTGCTGGCCGGGGAAACCAGAGTCGCCGGTCTGACGGCCCATGCGGACTATGCCGGCGGGCCGAACCCGTCCGGGCTGGTGACTGCTTCGGCCCATGACCTTCTGGCAGGCGGTGTGCCGATTGGGGCGGCGTCGCTGGACGCCGCCTACAAGGACCGCATTGTGACTTTAAATTCGTTTAAGGCCACCAATCAGCGGGCCTTTGTCAGCGCGTCGGGAACGGCCAATTTAGACGGCAGCGTCGCGGCAAGCATAGACGCTTCCAATATCCCGCTGGCGCTGCTCAGCACGGCGGTTCCAAGCGCCGCGCCCTACCTGAACCTGCTGCCGCGCGAAATCAGCACACTGGCGGTCACTGCGTCCGGTCCGACGCGCTCCCACAACTATATTGGCTCCATCAGCTTGTCCAACCCAGACAGCGGGGCACCGGGCACTGCTGCACCCCCGGCACTCGCGCTGGACCGCATCCGCAGCGGCACGATCACGCTGGCATCTCTTGTGCCGAACGGACCCAAAGTGCTGACGGTCAGCACTCTGTCGGCGTTCAAGAACGGGCGGCTGATTGCGACGCTTTCCGGGACGCTGCCGTTTCCGCTCGGCGGCCTGCTGACCCCGGACGCGGTTGTATCCGACGTGCCGGATGAAGATGACCTGCATGCCCAGCTTAGCGTTGCAGACCTGTCCGCGCTGGCGGGCTTCAGCCCCGGCCTGCTGAATCCGAAGAAGACGGGAGGGCAGCTCACGGCTACCGCAAACTTCGGCGGCGGGCGGCTCTCGGGCTTGGTGAGCCTCCAGAACGCTTCGGTCGGACTGTCCGGCTTTGACACTTACGTCTCCAAAATCAACGGAATTGTTGTTCTTGCCGATAACAAAGCCGCCATCCAGTCGTTCACGGGCCAGTCCAGCAAAGGCGGCACGTTTGCACTGTCCGGCGGCGTGACGCTGTCCGGCGCTCCGGCCATGAACCTGAAGATTTCGGCAAAAGACCTCACGCTGAATGAAGCCAGCAAGCAGAGCTTTTTATATCAGAAGTTCAGCAGCGCCGCGAAAGCGAAAATCAACGGCACGGTGACGGCGATTGGCCCGTTTTTGACCCCGCGCATGGCGACGCCGCCGGGGTCGCCGATTGTCATCAGCGATGCCTCCGGCACGCTGCCGTCGGCATCCAATGCGCCGGGGGCGGCGGCGTCGCCGTCGGCGTTTGACCCGTCGCTTGCCCTGGCGATCCAGCTTGGGGGCGGGCGCACCGGCACGGTGACGGTCAGCAACGCGCTTCTGAAAGCGGACGCCGGCGGCCTGGTGCAGATTGGCGGCACGCTGGCTAACCCGCAGGTTCGGGCGAACTTGACTGTCGCGAAAGGCCAGTTTACGCTGCCGCCGTCTACGGTGCTGAAAATCGTGAAGCCAGCTACGGGAGACGCGAACACCGTGAGCGCGACGTATCCGTTTGCCGGCCCCGACGGCCTGCCGTCCTTGCGGACCCACGTTGACCTGTATGCCCAGGCGACCGTGACGCCGTCGCAGTCGTCATTGGCCCAGTACCGCTCCGTCGCCAGCGGCAGCATTGGCGAGGCCGCGCCGGCGGTCTCAAACTTATCCAGCAGCGTGACGCCGTTTGGCGGAACGCGGCAGCGCTACACGATCACGGCGCACATTCACGGCGTTCTGAACTCGCCGGACCAGCTTGCGCTGGATTTGACCTCCACGCCCGGCGGCCTGACACGCCAGCAAATGCTGGTCGCGCTTGTTCCGGCGAGTGCACTGCTGGCAAGCGGCGGCAGCAATCTGGAGACAGGGTTCAAGCAGGCGCTTTACTCCGCCGCACTGTCCCCGCTGACCAGTACGCTTGGAGACGCGCTGGGATTATCCGACCTCAATGTCGCGTATGATCCGAACCAGCCGCTGTTTGTGGCCGGCACGGTGGACATTGGCCCGCGCCTGACTGTGACTTACTCGCGGTCGTTCGGCGCACGCGGCACGACCGAGACATCGCTGCAGCCGCCGCAATACACCGTGCAGCTCGGGTATGATTTGACCCGACGCCTGCGCCTCGGGGTGGGAACCGATGACCAGAAGAACAAGACCGTGACACTGCAAACGGTGCTTCAGTTTTAGCTCGGTGAGGCAGAGGTTCTTGCAGAACAGGCGGTTAAAACTGCGGCAACAAAAGCACAAAGTCACCCCAATAAAACCTCCGCCTTCGCGGACTCGGATTATTTCTGTATTAACCTGCGCCTCCTAGTCGCTTCGCTCTGTAGCGGAGTGAAAGGCAGGTTTCGTGCACTTATTGCCGCGCCTTCAGTCGCCCGCAAAAACTTCTGCGCGGCATTCGTTTGTTTTAAACACCGGGCTTTCCATTTACCACGCCAAAAAAAATTGTGAAACATTTCACTTTCAGTTTTGTCCAACGGAGTAATACGCTCAGCAGTACGCTCGCGCTGATGCCGCGGGAACGCCTGTTGCCGGCTCCGTCGGCGTCGTCGGAGCGGGCGGGAACGGCGCAAAATCGCGAAGACCTGGCCCTGGTGCGGGACTTTGATGCGCTGTATGCCCGCTACGGCAAGCAGATTTTCAACACGATTTACCAGTGGATCGGCGATTATGAAGAAGCCGCCGATCTGACCCAGGAAACATTTCTGTCGGCCCACAAGGCGCGGGAGCAGTTCCGGGGCGACTCCAAAGTTTACACCTGGCTGTACCGGATTGCCCATAACCACTGCAAGAACCGGTTCAAGCAGCGGGGACGCCAGCGCGAAATGGAAGGGCCGTCCCTGGATGCCGGAATATCCGGCGACGGCACGGATTTTGACGAAGCCGCCGTGACGCGCGAGATCGCAGACTGGAGCCAGTCGCCAACGCGCCTTTTAGAGCAGAAAGAGCTGCAGGCGCAGATTAACCGCGCCGTTAACAGCCTTGCCCCCGAGTACCGCGTCGTGCTGGTTCTGCGCGAAGTAGACGGGCTGGCGTACAACGAGATTGCCGAAGTGACGGGGCTGACGCTGGAAGCCGTCAAGACCCGGCTGAATCGGGCGCGGGCGATGGTCCAGAAAAAAGTCGAGCCGTATTTAAAGATTTGACCGAGATTTGTTTGGATGCTATTTGTTTGGATGCTAAGGGAGCCGTTGTTTGACTATTTGGAATAAAAATCGGGCGCAAGTAAAACGAAGCACTTGCGCCTTTGCTGCGTCTGCCGCCCTGGGACTGATGCCCCTGCTGCCGGCTGGGGCACAGGGGGGCGGGCCGACGCCCGGAACGGCCCCGGTCAGCCCGGTGACTCCCGCTTCCCCCGCCGCGCCGCCCTCTGCAAACCCCGCGCCGGAGAATGCAACCCCGAACCAGCCGGCAAACCCAGCGGGATCCACGCTGCCGGTCCCGAATAAAGCGGCTCCGGCCACGCCGCCGTTCACTCTGCCGCCGAGCCTGACTGCGCCTGCCGATGGAACCGGGACCGACACGGCCCCGGACGCGCCGCAGCTCACCGGGCGCATCTCGCGCATTCTGATTACCGGCAACCAGAACATCAACGACGCGGCCATTCGCGGCGTCGTCACCGCCGCCGGGCTGAAGCTGGGCGCTCCCTACGCGGCGGAGAATGCCGCGTCTGCGCGTGACGCCGTCAAAGCCATGGGCTACTTCAACGGCGACATCGGGCTGGCGGGCGCACAGGACCCGGCTGGCGGTGTGGACGTCACTTTCACGGTCAAAGAAAACCCCCTGATCAAGACCATCAAGTTTACGGCAAACACGCCAAATGGGGAGCCGACAATCGCGTCCTCGAAGCTGAAGTCGCTGATGACGACCAAAGAAGGCCAGGTCCTGAACACCAATATCCTGGTGCGTGATTTGGACAATCTTTTTAATCACACGACAAGCTATGTGTATCAGCAGGGCTTTATTTTTGACGTCAGCTCGGACATCAATGTTGACCCGCTGACGGGTGTTCTGACGATTCCATTGGTGGAAGCGCACATCAATTCCATCAAAATTACGGGCCTCAAGCGAACGAAGCCGGTGGTCGTCACGCGCGAGCTGCGCTCCCAGGTGGGCGATGTTCTGGATGAGAAAAAGCTGCAAAAAGACCTGACCCGTGTTTACAATCTTCAGCTTTTTGATGAAGTCGGCCCGTTCGACCCTTCCTCGACCGATGTCGGCAAAGTGGACATTACGATCCCAATCACCGAAAAGCGCAGCGGCCAGGTCTCGGTCGGGCTTGGATACTCCTCAACGCAGAAGCTGGTCGGGCAGGCACAGCTTGCGGAAAACAACTTCCGAGGCCTCGGCGAGCGTGTCAGCCTGCAATGGACAGTCGGCGGCGTGAACAGCCAGAGCAGCCTGGAGCTTGGCTTCTTCGAGCCGTACCTGGATAAAAAGCACACGTCGCTTGACGTAGACCTTTACAATAAATCCGTGTACCGCTTCAATTCCAGCGGTCTGACAGGGAACAACAATAACCTCGGGAACACGAACACCTATGTAGAGCAGCACAAAGGCGTCACGCTCGGCATCAACCGGCCGGTGAACGACTCGCTGACAGTGGGGATTACCGGGCGCAGCGAGACGGTCAGCACCAACAACTTCACGGCCTCGACCGCCGACCAGTATATCCGCCAAAAGGGCAATGTCTCGGGCCTGGGCCTGCGCGGCATTTCGTCCAACCGGGACAACGAGTTCGCGCCGGCATCAGGCGGGCTGACTTCGCTGTCATATGAGCTGGTCACAGCCAGTACGCAGCCGGCGGACAGCCTGGTGCCGGGTCCGCTTGCGCCGGGCCGCGAGCTGTTCGGCAAGTTCGGCCTGGACCTGCGCCGCTACAACAGCCTGCAGGGGCCGCGCAAGCCCGGCAACTTCAATCAGCCGAAGCGGGTACTGGCGACGCGCATTCTGCTTGGAACCACCGCGCGAAATGTGCCGTTCTTTGAGCAGTACTTCTTAGGCGGCGCGGACTCCTTGCGCGGCTACGACCAGGACCGGTTCTGGGGCAGCAGCCTGGCGCTGTTCCAGGCGGAGCTTCGGGTTCCGGTCGGCAAGGACAACAACTTCCAGGGCGTACTGCTGTTTGACGGCGGCGACTCTTGGAACACAATTTACCAAGTCTCCGGCTTGTCCCAGGATACGGCGTTCAAGCTGAGATACGACTACGGGGTCGGCATTCGCTTGGTGACGCCGATTGGCCCGATCCGTTTGGATTACGCCATTCCAAACGGCGGCGGTAGCGGGCGGACCCAGTTCAGCATCGGGCAGTCGTTCTAATTCAAGATTCCAGAGTACGAGTAGTTGAAAACTACTCGCTAGGTGAGGCGTTCTGCGAACGATAATAAGGATGTTCCTACACTCGCAGAGTGCTTCTCCTAGCGAGTAGTTTTCAACTACTTGATGAACACATAACACTACAACCATCACAGAAAGCATTTATGACACTTACTCGGACAGCAAATACACAGAAAACAAACTGGGTGGCCTTTGGGGCCGCCGCACTTGCCCTCGCTTCCTTTTCTCTCGCCCGGCCCGCCGCCGCTGCGCCCGCCGCTGCCGGCCAGCAGGTCTTCGGCAGCGTAGACATCAGCAAGCTTCAGCAGAACTCTGCCCGTAAGACCAAATACGACACCGACCTGCGGGCGCTGGCGGACCGCCTGGACTCGACCTTCAAGCTGCAGGCCCAGAGCCTGATGCTGTCGGCGGCTGATCAGAATGAGCTGGGAACACTGCTGAACACGCCGCGTCCGACCGACGCTCAGCGGGCGCAGATCACGGCGCTGCAAACGAGAGCCGCCGGAAATGCCTCCCGGCTGACCGAGCTGCAGCAGAAGAAAGATCCGACCCCGGCAGATACCGCGCAGCTTGGAGTGCTGACCGACATGGCGACCAGCGGCCAGAAGATCGTAACCGATGTTGGTGCAGGCTATCAAGCTCAGCTCAAAAAGCTGAGTGATGACGACAACACTGCCTTCACGCAGGTTGTCAAAGAGGCCATCGCCGCCGCCGCGCGGGAGCGCGGCCTCTCAATGGTGTTCACGTCGGATGTCGCGGTTTACACGACCAATGACATTACGGAAGATGTTATCAAACGCATCAATAAATAGACTTGTTCTCTTCGCGGCAATGGTACTTTGCAGCGGCTGCGCGGCGCACCGGGAGGCTGCCGCGCCGCGCACGATCTACGGGTACGCGGATTTACCGGCTCTGGTGCGCCGTCAGCCCGGATGGGCTGGCCTCGCGCAGTATGACGCCGCGCTGGCCCGGCTGAGCGCCGCCGCCAAGCTGCCGCCGTCCGGGCAGGCGGACCCGAAGATGGCGATCCTGCCGGCCCTGCCGCCGGGGGCTGCCGGAGAGGACGCGCCGGGGACGAAGGATGTCAGCGAGATTGCCGGTCATCTGGGTGCAGTGCAGGCCGGGCTGCTCGCCGGCCTTCAAGACCGGCGCAGGGCCGCGCGGGACGACCAGATTAACCGGCAGCAGGATTTGTGGAAGCGCGACGCTCGGAAGCTGTTTCCGGTCCCGACCCGGACTGCCGAGATTTCGTCGGATCTGACGCTTCAGCTTTTGCAGGCAAATGTCGCGGCTTTAACTCAGACCCTGGATCACTGGGACAATTCCAAGCCGCCGGCCCCGAGGCTGGCCGGGCTGAAGCGGAAAGTGGAGGCCGACCGAGACCGTTTAAGAGCTTTAATCGCGTCCCGCATTCAGAGTCGCGAAACGGCGCGGGCAGCCCGGCTGGCCGCGATCCGGCGTCAGAGGGCGGCGCGTCTCGGGTATGTGCAGGCGCAGGGCGACGCGCTGGCGGCGCATCTGGAAACCGAGGACGCGCGGGCGCTAGGCAGCCAGCAGCGGCGGCTTTCGGACCAGCGTCTGGCCCTGCTGGAAGCGCTAGCCCGGCCTGAGCCGGTCTCAGTTCCGGCGGCGGGCAATGCCGGGGCGATTGTCCTGCCGAATGGGCCGGGCGCGGCGCGGGCGTCGCTGTCGGCGGCAAGCCTCAAGGCGGCGCGGGTTCGGCTGCTGGCGCAGCGGGGGCGTTGGGTGCAGTATCTGTACGATGACACGCGGGCGTCGGCGCTGGACGGTGCCGCGCGGCAGCACTGGAACATCACGTTCGGCCCGCCGCGCCGGGGGGACCGGAACATGACAGCGGAGCTAGAGCGGGTATTGGCAAAAACGGGCACTTAGGCTAACGGGTAGGCTGAAGGAAACACCATGCAAACAACAGTGGGACAACTGGCCGCGCTCCTTGAAGGGTCCGTGGAAGGGGATGGCACCATTGCCATCCGCGGCATTTCCAGCATTGAAGACGCGCAAGACGGCGACATTACGTTTGCCGAGACCGACAAGCTGCTGTCAAGCGCCGGGCGCTCCCGTGCGTCGGCGGTTATTGCCCCGGCCAACAGCCCAAAGCCGGAAGGCGCTCTCGCCAACAAGCCGCTCATCCGGGTCAAGAACCCGCGCTTTGCGTTCGCGCAGGCGCTCCGCATCTTCGCGCCGGAGCCGAAAGTCTATCAGGGCATCCATCCGACAGCCGTAATTGGCGAGGGGGCGTCGTTCGGCCAGAACGCCTCGGTCCATGCGCTTGCCGTCATCGGCGACAATGTGCGTCTCGGCCAGAACTCCGTGATCTATCCGTTTGTGTACCTCGGCGACAATGTGACTGTCGGCGACAACTGCGTCGTGTACCCACACGCGGTTCTGCATGACAATACGGAGATCGGCAACGCCGTCGTCATCCACAGCGGCAGCGTACTCGGCACCGACGGCTTCGGCTATATGTTTATTGAGAATAAGCATTACAAAATCCCGCAGATTGGCCGCGTCATCGTCGAAGACGATGTGGAGATCGGCGCAAATGTCACAATTGACCGGGCGCGGACCGGCTCGACGCGCATCGGGGCCGGGACAAAAATAGACAACCTGGTGCATATCGGCCACAATGTCACGGTCGGCAAAAACTGCGTCATTGTCGCCCAGGTCGGCGTCTCAGGCAGCGTAGACATCGGCAACGGCGTCATTCTGGCGGGCCAGGTCGGCGTTAAAGACCATGTGACTATCGGTGACGGCTCGATTGTCGCGGCAAAGTCGGCGGTCATCGGCGATCTGGACCCGCATTCGTTTGTGTCCGGCATGTATGGCCGCCCGCACGGCAACGAGATGCGGGCGCAGGTTTTGTATGGCAAGCTGCCGGAGATGTACAAGCAGATCAAAGAGTTAGAAGAGCGCCTGGCGGCGTTAGAAGCAAGCAAGCCCGAGGCAAAGCCGACTGAGGCAGGAGCAGAGTGACCGAGCGGCCACGCAGAACCCTTGCCGCTCCGAGCGCGGTTTTCTCCGGCGTCGGCCTGCATTCAGGGGCCGGCGCTTCTGTTCGTCTGCTGCCCGCGCCGACAGGGACCGGTCTGGTCTTTCGGCGTCAGTTCGACGGGCAGGAAATCCCCGCTTTAGCGGCGAATGTAGCAAATACATCTCGTTGCACACGCCTCAAATCAGGCGACTTTGAAGTCCAGACGGTTGAACATATACTGTCGGCGCTTGCGGGTCTCGGCATTGACGACGCCGTTGTTGAAATAGACGGGCCGGAAGTCCCGGCGGCGGACGGCAGCGCCGCGCCGTTTGTAGAACTGATTTTGGCGGCGGGCGTTCATGCGCACTCGGAGCAAGTGCAGCCGCTGCGCCTCACGGAGCCGGTGTTTGTTTCTGACAACGGCTCAACTCTTGTTGCCCTGCCGTCGGACCATTTCTCGGCGTCGGTCGTGCTGGATTACCCGAAGCATTCCTATTTAGGAACCCAAGCGGCGGTTTTTGACGGTGCATCCGGCGATTACGCCGCGCAGATTGCACCGGCCCGGACATTCGGCTTTCTGTCGGAGATTGAAGCGCTGCGGGCTGCCGGTTTGGGGCTGGGGGCATCCGTTGACAACGCCGTCGTGCTGGGCGAAACGCAGTACGAGACGCCGCTGCGCTTTGCCAATGAGCTGGCCCGGCACAAGCTGCTGGATTTGATCGGGGATTTGGCGCTGGCGGGCCGCCCGGTTTGCACGAAGATTTTGGCCGTCAAGCCCGGCCACACTTTGAATGTGCGCCTTGCAGCGGTCCTGAAAGAACATGTACGCTAGGAGACAATTTTGCCTGAACTGGATATTGAAGCCATCAAACAAATCCTGCCGCACCGCTACCCGTTTTTGCTGGTAGACCGCATTCTGACGCTGGAGCCGGGCAAGCGGGCGGTTGGCCTCAAAAATGTCACGGTCAACGAGCCGTTCTTCCAGGGCCACTTCCCGCAGCGGTCTATCATGCCGGGAGTGATGATTATTGAAGTTATGGCCCAGGTCGGCGGCGTGATGATTTTGTCCGTGGGGGAGCATCAAGGCAAGCTGGCGTACATCGGCACCGTAGACAATGCCAAGTTCCGCCGCCCGGTGGTCCCAGGCGACACGCTGGAAGTGGAAGTGGAGCTGCTGCGCCTGCGCGGCAATGCAGGCAAAGTGAAATGCGTGGCGCGGGTCGGCGGCGAGGAAGCCGCCGAAGCGGAGATCATGTTCGCCCTTGTCCTGCCCCTGCCTCCCGTGAATTTGACCGCAACTCTTTAATTTTTTGTCCGTTCAGCTTTCACACGCGGAAACACCATCTCTGTATGAAGATCCATCCCACAGCCTCCATTGACCCCAGCGCGGCCCTCGGCACCGATGTCGAGATTGGGCCGTATGTCGTGATCGGCGAAGAAGCCGTCATCGGCGACGGCACGCGCCTGCGCCCCCATGCCGTGATCGAGCCTTATGTCGCACTCGGCTCCGGCTGCGACGTGTTCTCCGGCGCGGTGCTTGGCGGTATCCCGCAGGACCGCAAGTTCAAGGGAGAGAAAAGCTTTCTTGTCATCGGTGACAACAACATCATCCGGGAGCATGTCACGATTCACCGGGCGGCAGGGGCGGGCAATGAGACCCGCATCGGCGACAATAACCTGCTGATGGCCTACTGCCATATCGGCCATAACTGCCAGATCGGCAGCGGCATTACGATGGCGAACAGCACCGGCATCTCCGGGCACTGTTTAGTCGAAGACCGGGTGAACTTTGGCGGCTTTGTCGGCGTCCACCAATTCGTGCGGATCGGGCGGCTGGCGATGATCGGCGGTTATTCCAAAGTCGTGCAGGACATCCCGCCGTTTATGATGGGCGACGGACGCCCCTGCAAAGTGATTGACCTGAACATCATCGGCCTGCGCCGCTCCGGGGTTTCCTCGCCGGTTCGCGCCGATTTGAAGCAGGCCTATAAGCTGCTGTACCGTTCGCAGATGAACATGTCGCAGGCCGTCGAAGCGATTGAAAATGAAGTGGAAGCAAGCCCCGAGCGCGACTACCTGCTCAACTTTATCCACTCAATCCGGTTCGGCTCGATGGGTCGCGGGATTGACGGTTCCCGGCACTAGAAAGCGGGTTCGTTAGGAGCTGACCATAAACCAGAAGCCGCTGCGGATTATGATGCTGGCCGGGGAGCCGTCGGGAGACCGGCAGGGCGCGGCGCTTTTGACGGCCCTTCGCGCCCTTGTCGCGCCGCGCCCGGTCGAAGCCTGGGGCATCGGCGGGCAGTTCATGGAAGGCGTCGGGGTCCGGCTGCTGCACAACAGCGAACCGTGGGCGAGCATTGGGATTGCCCAGACCCTGCTGAACATCCCGCGTCTTTTGCAGGTGCAGGCGGACATGAAGCGGCTGGTCAAGCGGGAAGCGCCGGACGCGCTTGTGCTGATTGATGCCGGCGGGTTCAATGTCCCGATTGGCCGGGCGGCAAGAGAAAGCGGATGTCCTGTTTTTTACTACTTTCCGCCGGGGTCCTGGCGTCGCCGCGCTTCGCTGAAGCCGACTGGAACTAATCCGAAGAAAAAAAAGCTCAGCGATTGGGCTGACCGGGTTGTGACACCGTATCCCTGGTCGGAAACATCGCTGAAAGAGCGCGGCATGGACGCGCATTTCGCAGGCCACCCGCTGCTGGATTTGGTCAAGCCGTCGCTGACCGACGCCGAGTTCTATGGGCGGTTTGGTTTAGATCCGCACCGCCCGATTGTCGCGCTGCTGCCGGGAAGCCGCCGGGGCGAAATCCGCTACATCCTGCCGCTTTTAGTGGGAGCGGCGGGTGAGATTTCGCACCGCATTCCGGGAGTCCAGTTTGTCGTAGCGCTGGCGTCACCCGAAGCGCGGGCGCAGGCCGAAACGCTGATCCGGCAGGAGCAGTCCAGTGGACGCGCAAGCCTCCTGCCTCTGCTGATGGCACAGGCCGGAGATAAGCTGGCCCAGATCGCTCACCCGTCCGCGCCGCAGCTTGTGACCAACGAAGGCTTCGTGGTTTCTGCTACGGAGACGCCGTCTGCGAGGACCGCCGGCAAGCCTGCCGCGCTCGCGCCCCTGGTGATCTGCGAGGGACTAACCTGGGACACGCTTTCGCGCTCCGATTTAGTGCTGACCAAAGCCGGCACGGCGACTTTAGAAGCGATGATCCTGAAGAAGCCGATGGTGATTGTGTATAATGGCCCGAAGACAATGGCCGTCGAGTGGTTCCTGCGAAAGCGCAGCCTGAATATCTCGCATATCGGAATGCCGAACATTCTGGCGGACGAGCGCATCTTCGCGGAGCTGATCGGCAAGGAAGCCAGCCCGGACGCGATTGCGGACCTTGCCGTAGACCTGCTGATGGACCCAGCCCGCATTCTGGCCCTCAAAGAGCGCTTGAATGCACTGGTCACGAAAAGTCTCGGCGAGCCGGGCGGCGTGTCCCGCGCTGCTGCTCTGCTGCTGGACTTGATTGAGAGGCGACCCGTTAAACTCTGAGCGACAAGAGCCGTGGCAGGCAGAAGCCGTGGCAAACAAGAGCCGTGGCAATAAATTGCTCGGCTATGGGACGAAGCGCCAAGTGTCCGCCTTCGCGGACAAAGAAGAGGACGCGCTACAATCTGCTCTGTGTCCGCGAAGGCGGACAATAGGCGTCTGCGCCACACAGCGTAGGAATTTATTCCCACGCTCTTTGGCTGACAAATAACTTATGATCTACTCTGAAAACAATCCGCCGCTCGAAGGCTCCGCGCCGGTTGGCAAGCCGCCGTTTCTGGTCCGGCGGCGCACGGTCTTTACCTGGCTAATCCCGCTGCTGCTGCTGGCGCTCTCGCTGGCGTTCCATAAGAACTACGGCGGCTGGGCGGCATATGGGGCGGGCATCGCCCTGGTCGTGCTGGGCGAAGTGGTCCGGTTCTGGTCGGCGGGCTACATCGCAAAAGACGCCGAGATCGCGACCGGCGGGCCGTATGCCCACGTGCGAAACCCACTGTACTTCGGCTCGCTGCTGCTTGCCGTCGGCTACGGCCTCGTTTCTGGGCTGGGTGTGTGGAGCGTTTTGTTCACGCTGACGCTCTTTCTGGTCTTTCACCTCGCGGCCATCTTTTACGAAGAAAAGTTTTTGACACACAAGTTCGGCGAGCCGTATTTAGACTATGTCAGGCGCGTTCCGCGCCTCTTGCCGTCGCCCTGGCCCCGAACTACTGGAACCGGCAGCTTTACCTGGGAGCAGTCCCTCAAGAACCGCGAGCAGACCTCCGCCCTGTTCGCGCTGATTTTCGTGCTGCTGCTGAGTTTACGTTTTGTCGTTCACTACTGAGATACTATCCACCATGAGCAACTCACGCGATGTTTTCCAGCGGCTCTGGTCCTACATCAAACCTGATCAGCGCTACTTTTGGGGAGCGCTGATTGCCGCCCAGATTGCGGGGCTGGTTGACCTGGCGATCCCGTACCTGCTGAAGCTGTTTTTCGATGCAACGACCGCATCCGGGGGACAAACAACGATTGCAGTTTCGGCACTCTACAAAGTCTGCGGCTCGCTGGTTGCTCTGTATGCCGTTCGTGCCGGGTTCAGCTATGCGGACACCGTGTGGTTTGCCGAAGCCGGGCAGCGCCTCGGGGTGCGTCTGCGCGGAGACATTTACCGCCACCTGCAAGGTCTGTCGCTCAGTTTCTTCAACGGGCAGCGGACCGGGGCGCTGATGTCCACCCTCAACAACGATGTGCCGCTCTTGCAGGGAGTTCTGGCGGGTCTCAAAGATGTTGCGTCTGCGCCGCTGATTGTAATCGGCAGCATCATTTACATCTTCAAGATTGACTGGAAGCTGTCTCTTGCGGCCCTGATTGTCGTGCCGCTGATGGCGATGACAATTGAGCGCTTGACCCGGTTGATCCGCAGCATGACCACGCACACGCAGGACAAGCTGGCGGATGTCAACTCAATCATGGAAGAAACCCTCAGCGGCATTCGCATTATCCAGTCGTTCTCAGCGGAGCAGCAGGAAGTTCGGCGCTTCGCTGCCGAAAACCAGGAAGCAAAGCAGCGGGCGATGTCTGCGGTTCGGCAGGGCGCGAAAATCAAGCCGGTCACGGACCTGATCGGTGCATTCGGCATTGCGCTGGCGCTCTGGGTTGCTGGGCATGAAGTCATCACCCATGCGCTGACAATCGGGCAGCTCGCGTCTTTCATTTACCTGCTGAACAAAATCGCAAACGGAGTCAGTTCACTTGGCGGCGTCAAGATTATCTGGGAGCAAATCCAGGCCGGCGGCGGACGCATTTTCGACAAAGTCCTGGATGTCCAATCGGAAATCCAAGACCTGCCGGGCGCGGCCACGCTCCACGAAGTCAATGGCAAAGTGGAGTTTGAGCATGTGGCGTTTGCGTACAACCCGGACACGCCGGTGCTGCGCGATATTTCGTTCACCATGAACCCCGGCGAAGTCGTCGCCGTCGTTGGATCATCCGGCGCGGGCAAGTCAACGCTGGCCGATCTGATACCGCGCTTTTATGACCCGCAAGCAGGATTGATTCGCGTTGACGGCCACGACATTCGGGAAGTCACGCTGGCGTCGCTGCGGCGTCAGATCGGCATTGTGCCGCAGGATACCATTTTGTTTGGGGGGACCATTCGAGACAACATCGCCTACGGCAACCCGCTGGCGACTGACGCGATGATTGAAGCGGCGGCCCGCGCGGCGAACGCGCACTCATTCATCTCCGACCCGACGGTCATGCCGAATGGGTACAATACCGTGGTCGGCGAGCGCGGCAAACACTTGTCGGGCGGCCAGCGCCAGCGCGTTTCCATTGCCCGCGCTTTGCTGAAGGACCCGCGCATCCTAATTTTAGATGAAGCCACGTCGTCCCTGGACGCCGAGTCGGAAAAAATCGTGCAGGAAGCCCTGGAAACGCTGATGCGCGGGCGAACGACGCTTGTGATCGCCCACCGTCTGTCCACCATTCGGAACGCGCACAAGATTTTGGTGATGCAGGCCGGCGGGATCGTTGAAAGCGGCACACACGACGTACTTATGCGCCTGCCCGATGGCCTCTACCGGCATTTGTACGAGCGGTTCCACGAGAAAAAGTACCCCTGGGAAAAACCTGGCGCGGATGACACTGACGGTCAGGCGGATGAGGATCGCCTGGACCCTAGCCTGAAAGCCGCAGTTCTTCCTTGACCTAACGCCATGAAGTATCGCATTGTCTCATTTCTGGTCTACTGGTTTGTTCGTCTCCTGACGCTGACCGTGCGCCTGCGCGTGATCGGCGAAGACCGGGTGCGGGCGCTTCAGGACACCGGCCACGGCCTGATCCTTGTCACCTGGCACGGGCGGACCATGCTGCCGATTTCACGCTTCCGCAAACGCGGCTACTGGGCGATTATCTCCACGTCGCGGGACGGCGAGTACCAGAACCAGATCTTCAGGCGCTTCGGCTGGCAGACCGTGCGCGGGTCAACGTCCGCCCGCGGCGCGGTGCAGGCGGCGCTTGCCGTGACCAAGCAGCTTAAACGCGGTGCGACTCTGGCGTTCACTCCCGACGGCCCGCGCGGCCCGAGCCATGTGGTCCAGCCGGGCGCAATCTTTTTGGCCCAGAAGTCCGGCTCCCCGATTGTCCCCACCGGCATCAGCGCCTACCCCCGCAAGCTGTCCCGGTCCTGGGACGATTATCTGATTCCGCGCCCCTTCTCCCGCGCCGTCTGGATTTACGGCGACCCGATCTACATCCCTGCCGACGCCAAAAGCGAAGAAGACCAGAAGCTCTGGGCTGACCGCATCGGTGCGGCGATTGACGCTCTGGAACGGCAAGCCGAGCTGGAAGCCGGGGCGAGTCAAGTTTTGAGTACTGGGCGTTTGGAGCCGAAGAAGAGTCCCCCCAGCCCCCAATAATGGGGGAGCCAGAGAAGGACCTGACGGTTGCCGCGCCGGGTGAGGCCGTAGACCCAAAGGACAGTTAGCCATCAGCAGTTTGCAATCCTATGTTTTAGAAGCCATCGGTGAGCCGGGAAGCACCGGACTTGGTGCAGACGTGACGCGCGGCGTTTTGGGCGGGTTGGCGGGACTGTATGATGCCGGGCTGGAAGCGTATCTGGCGGCGGAGCGAGTGGGGCTGCGGCGGCGGGAGCATCTGCCGATTCCGGTCATCAGCATCGGCAATTTGACGGTCGGTGGAACGGGGAAAACACCGATGACGCAGTTTTTGTGCCGCCAATTGGCCGCTCAAGGCAAGCGTGTGGCGGTTCTCAGCCGGGGTCATGGCGGGTCCAGCCAGAGTGTGCGGCTGGTGTCGGACGCCAGCGGCCAGGTGCTGCTTTCGGCTAAAGACGCCGGGGATGAGCCGGTTTTGCTGGCCCAGACGCTGCCGGGGGTGCCGGTGCTGGTCGGCAAAGACCGGCGGATGTCCGGCCGGGAAGCGCTGCGGCGGTTCGATTTGGACGTACTGGTCCTGGACGACGGCTTTCAGTTCTGGCAGCTTGCGCGGGATTTGGACATTGTTCTGCTGGATGCGCGGCGTCCGTTTGACAATGGCTTCCCCCTGCCGCGCGGCCTGCTGCGGGAACCCAAACGCCATCTGTGCCTGGCGAAAGTTGTAGTTGTGACACGGTCAAGAGTGCTGTCTGCGGCGCAGCGCACAGCATTGACCGCCCAAGTTTCGCAGCTTGCGCCAAAAGCACGGCTGTTCTTTGCCGACCATCAGGCTGCCGGGCTGGTCCCCGCCGATGCTCTACATGCTCCGCTCATGCCCCTAGCTGACTTGGCGGGAACGCCTATTGCTGCTGTGTCCGCGATCGCACAGCCACAGTCGTTTGTAGACACGCTGACGCGCAGCACCGGTGCGGCGATTGTATACCAGAAGGCTTGGACCGATCATCAGGCGATCAGCGAAGCTGAGGCAGGGGAAATCGTTCAGGAGGCAGAGCGGGCAGGGGCGGCGGCGCTGGTGATGACAGAGAAAGACGCGGTCAAGTGGCCGTTTCCCACAGGCGCGGGGCTGCCGCTGTATGCGCTTCGGATTGAAATGGCGGTGGAAGATGAGGCGGGATTTATGAAGGCGGTCAGAGAAGAAACACGGGGCTGAACCCCCGTGCTTTAGAAGCGCAACTCCCCGCCTGCGCGGGCAAAGAATTCAGACAATCCTCGGCCATGAAGATGGGGGCTTGCACTTCTAAAGCACGGGGGTTCAGCCCCGTGTCAACTTCCATACACCCCCGGCGGGCACTGGCGGTGCCAGTCGGTCAGGCCCTGGTAGGCGGTGCCGAGCGAGAGCAGAGTTTCCTCGTCGTAGGCCGCGCCGACAAACTGCAAGCCGAGCGGCAGGTGGCCGGGGCCGAAGCCCATCGGGACGCAGAGCGCAGGCAGGCCGCAGAGATTGCCCATGCCGCCCAGCCCCTTGTCGCTTCCGACAAAGTAGTCGTCCAGGCTGTCAGTCAGCGGCAGGGAGACTTGCAGCATTCCGGGCGCGACCAGCGCGTCGTAATGGGTCATAAAATCTGCCATCGCCCGCTGTGCGGCGGTGCGGATGCGTTGGCTGCGAAGATAGTCCACGCCAGGAATGACGAGGCCCGCCAAGAGGCCGCCCTGCTGCTCGTTGTCTACCAGCTTTGCCAGGCGCGGCTGGTCCCGGATGACGGTCTCAAACGCCGCGGAACCTTCCACGCTGATGATGGTCCCGGCAGCCTCGTTCATCGGGAGTTCGGGCAGGGCAGCGTCGGACAGGACCGCGCCGAGGCCGGTCAAGACGCCGAGTGCGCCTTCAAACGCCGTTTCGGTCTCGGGCTGCGCTTTGCCGTGCTTGTCGCCGCTGTGGTAGTCGGGCCGGATGACGCCGAGGCGCATCCCCTTGACGCTGCGCGGCTTGCCGTGCTTGAAGCGGCTATGTTCGGAAGTGGTCGCGTCCTGCGGGTCTGCCCCGGAAATGGCGTCCAAGATCAGGCCGCAGTCCTCCGCCGAGCGAGCCATCGGGCCAAGCTTGTCCATCGTGTACGACAGGGCCATCGCGCCGTGGCGGCTGACCCGGCCAAACGTCGGGCGCAGGCCGGAAACGCCGCAGAACGACGCCGGGCAGACAATGCTGCCCCAGGTCTCGGAGCCGATGGCAAAGCCGACCAGCCCCGCCGCCGTGGCCGAACCCGACCCGGAAGACGACCCGCCCGCCCAGTGGTCCGGGTTCCAGGGCGTCCGGCAAGGGCCGGTAGACGACGCATTGCCGTAGCGGTAGCCGCCGCCGCCCGCAAGCTCGACCATCGCCAGCTTCCCCAGCAGCACCGCGCCGGCGTCCCGCAGGCGCTCCACCACAAACGCATCGTACTCAAAGACCTGGCCTTTATGGGCGGGGCTGCCCCATTCGGTCGGGTCGTTCGCCGTTGCCAGCAGGTCTTTGACGCCGAACGGGATGCCGTGCAGCGGGCCGCGCACTTTGCCGGCGGCGCGTTCTTTGTCCGCCTGCGCGGCCTGCACCAGCGCCAGGGGCCGCGTGACATGGGCCACTGCGCCAAGCCCCGGCCCCAGTTTTTCCAGGCGGTCCAAATAAAGTGTCGTCAGCTCCACAGAAGATACCTGCTTTCGGTGCAGGGCGTCAGTGAGTTGCGGGACAGTCGCGAACGCCATCTCAATATCGCTCATTGGGGCGGGAGCAGTAGCGCTCATTTAGTACGCTCCTTGCGAATGGGGGCTACGGCGGCAAAGGCCGGGCCGATGTCATCGGAGAGCGCATAGGCGCGGGCCTTGGCGAAGCCGCCGGGGTAGCCCTTAAGCTGGGCCGCGACTTCTTTGGTCTGGGTCTCGGACAGCGTGTAGCCGGCGACGACCGGCACGAGCTGGGTCAGCAGCTCGCCTTCAGGCGTCGGTTTTTCAGGCGTCGTTTCAGGAGCTTGCGTGGATTGTGTGGGCATAGGAAGGGCATTCTGTACGGGATTGGGCAGCGGTGGGGGCGTGGTCGGCAGCGGGTCAGCCACCTGCGCCCCGGCGGGCAGCGCCAAAGACAGCAGAACGCCGGTCGTTCCCGCCAGAGCCTGCTGCGCCAGCTCGCGGCGTGTCAGCAATTTTGTCATGGCGGTTTTGTTCGCCGCCGCTTGCTTGATTTCCTGCTTGTTTCGGGGAATGGCTAAAGAAAAAAGCAAGCCTTGCGGCTTGCTTTGTGAACTCCTCTTTTTGCATTTTGCTCAGTGCGGCTTATTCTCCGCTCAGCGCAACGCTGGACAAGTCAACGGCTGCGGTGCTGGAGCCGCAAATGCTCTTATCCGACCAGACACTGCTGCTGTAAATTGTATTGACGCCTGAAACGGCCTTGCTCATGGCAATGGTGCTGACGCCGCTCACGGCTTTGCTGCCGTAAACCGTGCTGACGCCGCTCACCGCCTTGCTGCCCCAGACACTTGTGCTGCCGATGATGTTTGTGTTGACGCAGATCGTGCCGTTGATCACCGAAAGCTGCGGGCTGAGGGCGTACCGCGTGGGCGTGACTGTGGAAGCAAGCGCCGCCGGGATGTCTAAATAGCCTGCGCCGTAGGTGCAGGGATCGGCATTGCCTCTGGGGTCTGTCCACTTATCGGCTGACGTCATCAAGCGAGCCTTGACCGTGTCAGGCGTCAGAGACGGATTGGCTTGCAGCATCAACGCTGCCGCCCCGGACACGACGGGAGCCGCCATGGAAGTCCCCGACAGCACGAAATACTGCGCGGAGGCCGTATTTGTGTTGATGTTCTCATAAGAATCCATTGGCAGGCCGTCACCGTTGGCTGTGTTCCATTGGTACAAAGAACTGCCGAAGGAATACAAAGAAACAACGCGGTTGCCGGGCGCAATGATGTCCGGCTTGAGCACGAAGTCCAGGCGGCTCGGTCCCCGGCTGGAATAGGTGGCAATGCGGTCATCGGCCCGGTTGCCGTCCATGCTTTTAGTTGCGCCGACGGTGATGACATACGGGTCATTGGCGGGCGACTGAATGGAGCCGTAAGCCCCTCCCCAGCCTTCGTTGGCAGCGCTGCTTGAATTGGTTGTGTGGGCACGTCCGTCGTTTCCTGCCGCGCAGACAACGACGATGCCGGCTTTCCAGGCGGCTTCGACCGCCTGGCAGAGCGGATCGGTAGTGTAGCTTTCGCCGACCGGGTGGCCTAAAGACAGATTGATGACCCGGATGTTGTAAGCGTTTTTGTTGGCAATGACCCATTGCAGACCGGCCAGAACGCTGTCGACGCTGCCCTGGCCGTTTTGATCCAGCACACGTGCATTAATGAGGTTTGCCCGGCGGGCAATGCCATAAAATGTTTTCGTATACTGAGAGCCAGTCGAAGCGGCTCCATTCCCGGCAATGATGCCTGCTACATGCGTGCCGTGGCCGCAGCGGTCGTCACAGATGTAGTCGTTCGGCGTCACAAAGCACACGCCCGTCCGAATACGGTTCAGGCCCGTGGCCGGGTCCTGGAGGTCCTGACAACTGCGGATGCCGCTGTCAAGCACCGCGACGCCGACGCCGACGCCGGTGAGAGCATACTGCTGGTAGGCGACGCCCGCGCCGCTGGAAGCGACGGTGAATAAGTCGCACTTCTTCACCGCGCCGTCATACGAGAGGTGCGTGATAAACGGTAGCGCGGCCAGCTTCGGTAAGTTATGCGCGGGCAGGGTGAGCGCCACCGAGTGGATAAAGCCCAGATGCCGGGTGATGTCCGCCCCAAGCGCGGTCAGCTTGGCTTGCTGTGCAGCAGACAACTCGCCGTCTACTTTGGCGATGACGGCGCAGGTGCCATGCGCCGGTTTGGCGGACAGCATCTGGCCGACTTGCGCGTCCGTCTTAGTTTGGCGCTGAGGAGCGCTGGCGGCTGCCGCAAGCGGAGCCGCGCTCAGCACTGCCGCGGCAGCGCTGACCATAACAATGATCTTTGACTGTTTTCCGAATGTTCGTTTCATGTGGTTTTCCTTCGTAATCGCCGCAGTTCGGCAGCTCGGCGGCCATCTTTATTTTGTCTAAAGGAAGGCCCGTAGCTTTGCGTCCCGCGCTTTCGCGCGGTTTGCCTTTGTCGAGTGCAAAGGATGCCGGACAGAATTTGCCTGACGTTTTGATTATGCCGTTCGGAAGGCTACGGTTCACTGCTAAAGGTGCCGGACTTATTTTGGGAGTGTTTTTCTCTCTAAACTTGGGGCCGGTTTGCCGATAATAGAGGCGAAATGCTGTCTCCCCTCACCAAAAACCAGTGTTACCTGCTTGTGAGATGGCTCACCTTGCTCGGCGGGGCCTATGCCTGCGCGTCGGTTCTGGCCCGGCATTTCCGGGAAATCCCGTGGCAGGAAGCAGTGATCCTGAGCGGGCTGATCGCGCTGCTGAACCTGCGAGCGGTGGTCATGCACCGGGCAGTAGACGGCAAGCCGACCCTGCATCAAGCCTCCGGCGACGCGCTGATTTTAATTGCTCTGCTGCACGGCGGGGCGGCGACAGTGCTTGCGGTCAGCCTGATGGCCTCGGCGGTGATGGTGCCGATCCACTGGCGGATGTACCGGACGAACTTTTTGCCGCCGCTGTCAAACTTCTTTTACCTGCCGGCGCTCTACTGGCTGGGAGGCTGGCTGTACCAGAAGATGGGCGGCATTCCCGTTCTCGCGCCTGCCGACTGCGCGACCTTTTTCCTGCACCCGGCGGCAGTTCTGCTGCCGGTCTGCGCGATGCTGCTGGTTACGACCGAGCTGATCAACCGGCCTTACATGGCCGTGCTGATGTACACGCGCAACGATGTGCCGCTGATGCAGACCCTGCGTGACCCGATGTTCTCGTTCTTTGACTACATTGAAAGCTTAGGCGGCCTGGTCATGCTGCTGTTCTGGGTGCAGTGGGGCTGGGCGACTCTGCCGCTGACGGTGCTGATCTACGAGGCGCTTTTGATGAGCGGCAACAACTACTTTGAGAACCGGGAAGCGTCACGCGATGCCGGGTCCGACACGCTGACGGGCCTCGCCTCCTGGCGTAAGACAAGCCATTACCTGCACCGGCACATTCAACTCCGTAAGCCGTTCGCCCTGCTGTTCCTGGATGTTGACGGCCTGAAGCGGGTCAATGACCGCTTCGGCCACGCGGCAGGCGACGAGCTGCTGCGTCTGGTCGGGGAAGCCTGCCGCCTGCACGCCCGCAAATGCGACATTGTCGGGCGGCGCTCCGGTGACGAGTTCCTGCTGGCTTTGGAAGGTCTGAACCGTCCGCAGGCCGAAGCGGTGATGGCGCGTTTGCAGCGCGGGATTGAAGCCGAGCTTGCCGCCCACCCGGAATTCTCCGCCGCCGCCGCCGGGGCGAGCATCGGGCTGGCGCTGTACCCGCAGGACTCCCAGTCCGAGGCTGATTTGGTGGAGATTGCCGACCACCAAATGTACCGCAACAAACGCGCCCGCCGCGCGGGACGCAGCGCTGACCTGGAGCTGGATGCCCGGCTGTAAACTGCGGCTTTCCCCAACTTGTCTTCCAGATTTTCTTTCCAGATTTTCTTTCCTGACTTTCTTTCCCCGTAACCTTCACGCCGCGCCGCTTCTCTCTCACCTGCAATCCGGCAACAGTGGGTATACTAAACCATACACCAGAAGCAGGGAGCCGCATGAACTCACTTGACCGCTATAAAACGCTGTGCCTGTATGCGTTCCGGCACGGGGTCAGCCTGCGGGCGCAGACGCCGAACGCGCCGCAAAACACCAAAATGCTGTTCGACAGTGGGACACTGTACCTCGCCGCTGTTTTCAGCCAGGAGCCGGCATTCCTGAATGAAGTGACTGCGCTTGCGCTGCCTGACGACATTGCGCTTGCTCTCGGCAGCAAGTTCCCCGCTTTTGACGCGAAAGCGTACCTCGCCGAACGCGCAGAGAGCCGGCGTCTGGAAGAAAAGCTGAAAGCCAAGAAGCCTTTCGGCGCAGCAGCCTCCTAAACTCCCAATCCTAAGAGTTCAATTCTAAACCCCATGCTCAAACTCACAACCGCCGCGCAGATGCGCGAGATGGACCGGCGCACGATTGAAGACTATGGCGTTCCCAGCATTGTGCTGATGGAAAATGCCGCCCTGCGGGTCCTGGATGTGATTGCCGAACGCTACGGTTCATTGAAGGGCAAGCGCATTGCGGTCGTCTGCGGCAAAGGCAATAACGGCGGCGACGGCCTCGCCATCGCCCGGCATCTGGCCGTGCGGTTTGGAGCGGCCGTCTCCGTGCATCTCGCGGCGGACCCTTCGGACTTTGCGGGAGATGCCGCCGCGAACTACAAGATGGCAAAGGCATTTGGCCTGGACATGCGCCTGTTTCCAGACCTGTACCGAGGCATTGACCTGATTGTGGACGCACTGCTCGGCACAGGCATCAAAGGCGGCGTTGAAGGAGAACTCGCCGGGACAATCCGTGCCATGAACGACGAAGGCTGCCCGGTTGTCTCGGTGGATGTGCCGTCGGGCCTCAATGCCGACACGGGCGAAGTCAGCGGGGCGTGTGTCAAAGCGACGCTCACGGTGACGTTTGCGTTGCCGAAGATCGGGCTGATGGTCTATCCCGGCGCGGAGTATGTCGGGGAGTTAATTGTCGCCGATATTGGGATGCCGCGTGAAGTCATGGCAGCAAGCGATGTCAAAGTCATGGCGACGGAAGCCTCTGATGTCGCCCGCTGGCTGCCGGCGCGGGTCAACGGGCGCGACAGCAACAAAGGCAAGTTCGGCCATGTCACTGTCTTTGCCGGCTCGGCAGGCTTTGCCGGTGCGCCGACGCTGTCGGCAGAAGCGGCGGCGCGGACCGGGGCAGGTCTGGTCACGCTGGCCGTTCCCCGAGGCATCCAGAACGCGCTGATGGCGCGGGTCAGCCCGGTCGTAATGACGAAGGGGTTAGCGGAGACTTCCGACGGCACGTTTGACGCAAGTGCTGTGGAAGAAGCGTTGAAACTAGCAGGCCACGGGACGGCGGCGGCAATTGGGCCGGGACTGGGCGGCACGGAGAACGAGAAAACGCGGGCGTTTGTCCGGGAGTTCGTGTCCCGCTGCCCGGTGCCGCTTGTCATAGACGCCGACGCGCTGAACTCTCTGTCCCTAGAGCCGGACCGGGGCGCATCGGTCGTCAAGTCGCGCCCGGCGGCAACGGTGCTGACCCCGCATCCCGGCGAGATGGGGAGGCTGCTGGGAACGGACACCAAGACCGTGCAGAGCGACCGGCGGGCGGCCGTGGAACAGGCGGCGCAGGCGTATGGCTGCCCGGTCCTGCTGAAAGGCGCACGGACACTGATTGCCTCTCCTGACGGACGTTTAGCGGTCAACACGACCAGCAATCCCGGCATGGCAACTGGCGGGGCAGGGGATGTCCTGACCGGCCTGCTGGCCGCGCTGCTCGGCTCTGAGATCGCGCCCTGGGAAGCGGCGGCGGCAGGGGCGTACCTGCACGGTCTGGCCGGTGACCTAGCCGCGGCGGCTCAGGGCGGTCCGGCGGGCCTCATCGCCACTGACTTGATCCACTTCCTGCCCGCCGCGACGGCCCAGTGTCATGCCGAACATCGCGGCACTAGAAACGGCGCTGCCGAGGCTTCCTAATCTATGACGAAGTTTTTTGTCTTCTGCCTGCTTTGTCTCGCTGCAACCGCCGAGGCCGCGCCTGCGCCGCTGACGGTGACTTTGCCGAGCGCAGACTCGTACTGCTACTGGGTGCAGTCCGGGGCCGGCCCTGTTTCGGTAATGCCGGTCACGGTGGCGCATCAGCAGAAAGTGCAGGTGAGGGCACCAGTGACGAATGGGGACCATCTGCTTGTTATGGACGCACACACCGGCGAAGTGGCATCGCACCCGATTTCCGTAGCCCCCAGCGGAGGGCCGCTTCCTCTGGCGTTCACACTGGCTGATTTTCGTCCTCTCTCCGCTCCGGCCCCGGCGGCAGTGTCCGTGCCCGTCGCGACACCGAAGAAAGACGATGCAGAGCCGGAAAAAGAAAACGGCGTGGCGCGGCTGCTGACCGGCCTCTTTAGCCTGCTGCTGGCAGCCGGAGTAGGCTGGGTTGTGCTGCATCTGGTCCGAACGCGCGGCGAGCCGCTGCGGGTCTTGGCCCGGCGCTTCGGCGTGGAAGTCGCCGACCCCGCCGCTCCGGCTGCCGGCGCAGACGCGCAAGCTGAGCCGCCGGTCTATGTGCCGCAGCGAGCGCTGGAGCTTGTTCCCGAAGAAGCCGGCCTGCCGCCAAAGGCTTCGGCGGCGCGGCTGGGACGCGGCCCGGAAATCCCGCTGTCCGACATTCCGGTCCTGCTTGGCTTGCAGGGCCTGGCCGCCGGCAGCACGTTTGCGCTGACCGACGGCGATGTCACCGTGGGGCGCGACGGCGACAACGGGATCGTGCTGGCGGAAAGCACGGTCTCCCGCCGCCATGCCCGCCTGCTCCGGGACGGCCAGGGGCAGTTCACGCTGACGGATTTAGGCAGCGCAAACGGGATTTATGTCAACGGCACGCGCATCCAGCGTGCCATTCTTTCGACGGGCGACGAGATCAAAATCGGCGACAATTACTTCCGCTTCCAAGCGGCAAAGGAGACAGTATGAACTCAAAGAAGATTATCACGGCGGCGGCACTTCTGGTCGCTTGCCCGCTGGTGCTTCACGCACAGGCCCCGCCGCTGACTGCTCCGGCAGCGCCGACCGCTCCGGTATCACCGACTACTCCTGCGGCTTCGGCGGTGACGCTGCGGTACAAGTTTGCGGTTGGGCAAGTGCATCTCTACCAGTATAACACAGAGACAGATGTTATGATGCAGACCGGCCAGACCGGCGCGGGCATTCCTATCAGCATGACGACGCAGACAACGATGCGGCAAACGGTCAAGTCCATCCGGCCTGCCGACGGCGCGGCGACAATCATCACTCAAATCGGGTCTGTTCGTGCGCTTCGTAACGGTCAGGAGGTTCCGATGTCGGAAGAGCAGCAAGCAAAAATGAAGCAGCCGTTCACCCAGGTCATGCTGCCAAATGGCGAGATACTTTCTGTAAAAGTGGCTGTATCCAGCGCGGGAACCCTTGGCATGGACTTCAGCAAAGGGGCGTCTGGCAGCCTCGGCAGCACGGTAGCTTTGCCGGGGGGCAAGACCAAAATTGGCGATACCTGGAATACGATTGGCACGGTTCCGGGAATTGGAGTTGATCTGACATCAAAGTCAGTGCTGGCAAGTTTAGATCAGAAGAATGGAGCGACGCTGGCGACGATTCAAACCACGCAGACGGGAATAATAGACAAACCCCTAACTGTGGGAATGCCGATGAAGATGCAGGGAAAAGTCAGCGGGGACATGTCGCAAGTTTTTGATATGTCGGAGGGGGCGATTCAAAGTATGAAAGGCACGATGAGCGCCGATATGCTGATGACATCCGGCACGGCTGCCAGTGGCGCTGCGCCGGGAATGCCGTCGGCAATGAAAATGCAGGTGCAGGTCAAGTACACGATGGAACTTTTGACGGGTCAGTCGGTTGTAGTGCCGAATGGTCCCGCAGCGGCCCCCGCGCAATAAAACTGAGCCGGCAGGCTCGGAACGAGCGAAAGCAAGAGGTTCTATGAACACGTTCTTGGCTGCGACCACGCTGCTGGTTGCAGCTTTTGCGGCAGGCGCTTCGGCACAAGTTCCCTCTCTCCCTGTGCCTGCGACCTCGCCCCTTCCTCCTGTGGTGCCGCGCAAGGAGACGCTGCGCCTGAAGTTCCCGGTCGGGCAGACGCTTTACTACACGCTGACGGAAGACACCGCCGGCTCTTATTTGGAGCCGCACCGCAGGATTATTCCCATCAAGTCGCACCTGGAAATGCAGGAGCATCAGACCGTTGCCGACTTGCGCGAGACAGACAGCGCCGGGTTAGTTGATATGGGTGTTGACTCGATGACAGTCACTGTAGACGACAAGCCGTCGCCGCTGCCGAGCGGCGCTCTGGCAGCAATGACCGCTCTCACCCGGCTGATCGTCCTGAAGAACGGGAAGCTTGAAGCAACAGTAGTTGATCCCGGCTTCAATGCCGAGGAAGTCTTAACTGGGGAAGACCCCGCGCACCTGAACGTGCTGTCGGGCCTCGGAGAGCTGCCGGCAGCGCCGGTTCAAGCCGGGGACAAGTGGAAGAGTGTCAGCTTTTTGGGGATGACCGACGAACATTCTACGGCGGATGTCTTGCTTGCCGCCTGGGAAACGAAAGACGCCGCAACAATTGCGGTCATCAAGCAGGCCATTCACGGGCAGTTCGGCACTCCGGCGGCTGCCCTCAGCGATCCGAAAGCCGATGATCTGAAAATCAAAGGCTGGCTGTCGGGGACCCGGACGGTGCGGCTGAATGTGGAAGCGGGAACAATTGACAGCGCGGACAGCCTGGTCTACATGACCGTTCTGCTGACGCCTAAAGGGGATGACGGCAAGTACACCGCCGCGCCGACCCGGATGTGGGTCAAAGTCACGTCGAAAACAACCCAGACGTCCGCGCCCGCAGAGGTTCCGCCCGCTCCGGTAGAAGTCCCGCCTGCCCCCCCATCTATGCCTCCGTGAGGATTGCGTCCAATATCAGCTCGGCAACTTCGCGCTTCGTCATCAGAGGCAGGGCAATTTCCTGGCCCTGATGACCAAGCAGGGTCACGATGTTGGTATCGCCGTCAAACCCCGCGCCTGCCTGCGTCACATCGTTTGCGACAATCCAGTCTAAGTTTTTGGAGTCTAACTTGCGCCGGGCATGGTCCAGCAGATGCTCGGTTTCGGCGGCGAAGCCGACCAGTGTCTGGCCCGCCGGCTTGCGCCGGCTAAGTTCCGCCAGAATATCAGTCGTTTGCATCAGTGTTAGCGCTGCCATATCACCAGTCTTCTTGAGCTTCTGGCTCGCGATTTCGGCGGGCCGGTAATCGGACACGGCGGCGGCGGCAAAGACAACGTCGACGTAAGCAGAGCGGGACAAGACGGCGTCCGCCATCTCTGCTGCCGTTTCGACGCGCACCATCTCCATGCCGCCCGGCGCGGAAAGCGCTGTCGGACCGGACACGAGCGTCACTTCCGCGCCGCGCCGCCTAGCGGCCTCGGCCAGCGCATAGCCCATCTTTCCCGACGACCGGTTGGAAAGATAGCGCACCGGGTCCAGCGGCTCACGGGTCGGCCCGGCGGTCACTAAGACCCGCTTCCCGGCCAGCGACGTATTTCGATGCAGCATCTCCTGAATAGCCGCGAAGATGGTCGGCACATCGGCCATGCGACCGACCCCTTCGGTCCGGCAGGCCAGCCTTCCCGTCACCGGCTCGATAAAGTAGTAGCCGTAATCACGCAGCTTCGCCAGGTTGCTTTGGGTTGCCGGGTTGTTCCACATGCCCGTGTTCATGCCGGGAGCGAGCAGGATGGGGGCCGTGCAGGCAAGCGCGGCGGCTGTCAGCATGTCTTCGGCCAGGCCGTTCGCCAGGCGGGCGATGACGTTCATGGACGCCGGCACAATCACAAACAAATCGCAGTGCCGGGCCAGCCAGATGTGGGCGATCTCGCCGGGAAACGGCTCTTCAAAGAGGTCAGTCGGGCAGGGGTGATGGGTGAGGGCGCGGAACGTCGCCGGCTGAACAAACCTGGCGGCTCCGGCAGTAATGACGGGAAAAACTTCCACGCCGCTTTTGACCAATTGGCTCGCCAGGTCTGCGCCTTTATAAGCGGCAATGGACCCCGACACGCCCAGCACCACGCGCTTAGGAACGGCTTCAGCCATTGGGCGTTCCCACCCGAATGCGGCAGTGTTCGGCGCGTAAAATCGCCACAATCGTGTCTACCGCGTCTTCCACCGCGTCATTGGTCACGGCGAAATCATAATGCGGCCGCTGTGCCATTTCTTTGCGGGCGTTCAGCAGCCGCCGGGCGATGTCTTCTTCGCTCTCTGTGGCCCGTCCGCGCAGGCGTCTTTCCAATTCTTCCAGCGAGGGCGGCTGCAAAAAAATCAGCACGGCATCCGGCATCTTCTGCTTGACGGCCCGCCCGCCCTGGACATCAATTTTGAGAATAACGTCCACGCCCTGCGCCCGCGCCCCGGCGACTTCCGCGCGGGGCGTCCCGTAGTAGTTGTTATGGACTTCGGCATATTCCAGCAGCTCATCTCGCGCGACTAAATCGTTGAAACGGGCTGCGCTGACAAAGCGGTAGTCCACGCCGTCCGTTTCCATGAAGCGCGGCTCGCGCGTCGTGGTCGTGACGCATTTCTGGACCGGGGCAGGCAGCGTCTCGCCAGGCAGGGACAGCAGAGCGTCCAAAACCGTGTCTTTGCCGACAGCCGACGGGCCGGAGACGACCAGCAGCAGGCCGTTCCCATCGGGTTCCCAGGGCTTCGTTTCAATCCGGCGCTCTTGAGGGTTAATCACGCGGTTATTATAGCACTGCCGGGGAATGAGTGTCAAATGAGGGCTTGACACTTTCGCTGTCTGCCTACTGCGGTATTCGCACGGGTGGAAGCGTCAACATCCCGTGCCATCTCTGCCAAGAACTAAGTTTTTTGGACACAGCGACTGAAAATGTACCCTGCAAAAAGTAGGTCTCGTGACTTTCGCTCGGAATCAGAATTGGGCCTTGTGATGCGGTGCTGAGTTCAAGCATCATCCCTCCGTCTTTGGGAATGCCATACCCTGAGACCGAAATAAGAAACCGCAAGGAACTATCATGGGGCAGCGTGACTTCGAGCGGTCCCGGTATCATTGCGTCAAATGCGTCACCGTTGTCAGGGGCTACTTTTTTGCTTCTGCTGTCAACGACTTCAAGCCGTAGACCTTCGCCAGTACCGTAGTCGACCTTCAGAGGATCAACAGTGTCGGAAACATTGCGAAGTTCCAAGTAAATACGAGTCATCGTTGTCCCGTTGACCTTGCCATCAACGGCAAAAAGCAGCCGTCCCTGCACATCGTTAACCCCGGATGACCATGCCCCTACTGCCTGCGGGTCTGTCTGAATGATCGGGGAGGCATGGCCCGTCAACGGCGAGGTAAGCCAAACCAAGCAAAAGAAGACTTGCAGGATGTTTCTTGTGTTCATGGCCTGATTATACCACAGCGAGAGTTAACACAAAAACGCAGCAGAGACACTGTCTCTGCTGCGTTTTTAACTGTTCTCGGCTCGTAGACGAGAGAAGGCGATTAGTAGCGGCTGCCGCCGCCGCCGGAACCGCCGGAGCGTCCGCCGCCACCGCCGCCGTAGCCGCCACCGCCGCCGCTGCGGCTTCCGCCGCCACCGCCGCCGTAGGAACCACCGCCGCCGCCGGAGCCGCCACGGCTGCCGCCACCGCCGCCTCCGCCTTCACGCGGGCGGGACTCGTTGACGACCAGGGCGCGGCCGCCGACATTACGGCCATTGATGGCCGCGATTGCCTGCTGCGCTTCGTCTTCGGTCGCCATTTCGACGAACCCGAAGCCGCGGGCTTCGCCGGTGTAGCGATCAGTGACGACCTGGGCGGAAGCGACATTGCCGGCTTCGGAGAACAGCTCATGGAGCTGCTGGTCGGTGGTCTGATAGCTCAGATTGCCGACATAGAGTTTGGTTGCCATAATAGGGAATGGCTCCTTTCGAGTGAAAGCCCCAATTCGCAAAGAGTGAGGCCTGAACTGGAAACGAAGACACGACGGAAACGAGCCGAAGGAGCCGGGGAATCGCAGAGGAAGGCATCAAACCGATGCAAAGC
>JAABUO010000406.1_pt1 | contig 88969 bp, 99 predicted proteins | sample 5559291 | NCBI WGS metagenome assembly JAABUO01 (sample SAMN10711878, study PRJNA513372) | rock metagenome | isolation source: Antarctica rocks | place: Antarctica: Victoria Land, Finger Mt sud
TTACATCTTTAATCTGGAAAGCATCGACGTTGCAATCATCGAAACCGGCGTCGGCGGAGAGAGAGATTCTACCAATGTTTTCAGGAACCCTACCGTGACGGGAATCACAACAATTGATTTCGATCACATTGAGACACTTGGAGACAATATTGAAGATATAGCCTGGCACAAAGCGGGGATCTTCAAGCAAGGGTCTTTGGCTTTCACGGTAATGCAAGGTGAGGATAGATTGAGAGTACTGCGCAAGAGAGCAAACAAAATATCTATCCAGGGCGAATTACAAGTCGTTACAGATGAGATAGTCAGCGACTATGATATTACATTGGAGCCTAATATGCCGTTTCAAAGGCTAAATGCTTCTTTGGCAATATCTATGATTGATGCCTACCTGCAATCCGTATATCCAGATTTCATTATGACAAAGAGCCTGGCTCGCAGTGTGGAGAACGCACAATTGCCAGGAAGATGTCAGATCAAATCCGACAAGTACAATACATGGCTCTTGAGCGTGGCGCACAACAAGGTCAGCCTGGAAGAGACAGTTTCCTGGTTCAAAGAGATTGTTCTACGACCTGAGTCAGTATACTGTCTCTGGTTTACGAAGAAAGAATCGATCTAAGCATATTCGCAGGCATAACTGTGCGTCCAGGGTTTTGATCTTCAATCACCAGTCACGAAGAGACTCAAATTCCCTGCTCGAAGGTGTCTATAAAAGCCTCAACGCAGACAGTTCTGTAGCGCTTCAAGGTGTGATATTTTGCACGGATCAGTCAGATGAAATTGGGAGGGAGATACCTGGTATGTATTGGCCCTCATACACTGTTCTGAAAAACCAGTAATCCCGGTTGAAGACTTGATCGACCATCGGATAGACAAGGAAGCCACGTCTTCTCTCGAGGTCCAAAAAAGTCATGCTGAGACTTGGAAAATGCATGACGGCTATGCAGATGTTACGGTTGTAAGCACATTTAGACGTGCTGTCGAGGTAGTCAGAGATAAATATAATGGAGCCAATGTTCTTGTTACCGGCAGCCATTACCTGGTTGGTGGCGCAATTCACACACTGCGAGTGGAAAAGTAGGTTTAGATTGTTCGCACTGTTTTTGAACCTTTGAAGAGATTCTTCAGGGCATTGAGGATTTCGCGGTTGATGTTTGAAAACGACTAGAGTGTTCAATATACTTTGCTTTCTAAGTAGAGCCAATATACCAGAGACCATGCTTTTGCGCGCCCGGATACATCACAGGTTTTTCAATCGATTCAAGCCCGTAGTCTTATGTGGTGTAAAGTTCAGAGCAGTGGAGAGAACGAAGGCATTGAAGAGAGTATGTTAAAAAAGGGGTCCGCCTCATATACGGTCAACTATCTACGCCCGGTGGCTCCGAGTCTGGTATTAATCACCGTCGCTACACCAAAGTCACAAGTCATGAGGCTACAAAAAGTCAAATGGGCTTTATTGAATACTATCAGAGACCATGTCAGACGAAGCATCATATCGAACGTCAAACCAATTATTAGACCAAGCCTTCCAATCCAATCAAAAACATAAACTATTGCTTCGGCCGTGGTAACCTTCAGATTGCCTGTGTCATGAAGGCAAGTCCATTTTACGTGGCACACACCGTGGCGTAGTAAGTTGAGACATCGGTAACTAGCAATCGATGGATTTGATGCATCTATTAGAGAAATCAAGAAGTTGTGAGTATGAAGGCTAGTGATATTACTACATTATAAGGACGGTGCAAGGCCTAAAGTACAAAATTTGAGGCTTTGGAAGATGTGCGATGAAAACATAATAGAAGTGAAGTAAGGACTTTTTATTATGTACTCGCTCGCCTTTTAGCCCCTAAGTTTAACTGTTGTCCTAATGGTACATGGGCTGCAAGGATATTGATATGTTCCTTCAAGGAAGTTGCGCCAGTATGTTGCCACCGTTGCCATCCAGTACTGGTCTGGTCCCTCCCCCTCCTGATAAAGAATATCCTGGGCAGCTTGTATTAATTTCTTGCTCGAATCTTGTGGTCCGGTATTGGCTGAGACATAAGCAACGGAAAACTTGATCATTCCCAAGGTGAACCCTTGTCCCCATTCATGCTTCGCTACAGCATCCTTCGCTTGCGTCCAGCGGCGAACAGCTTCCTTCCAGTGACCCTGAATTGTGGAGATCTTCGCTAGTGCAAAACAAGCGCGCACGTGAGCCATTTGGGCGATATTGTTCGGTTTGGAGGTGCCATCGTAAAAAGAGGCTGCCTGTAAGAGATAGACTTCTGCCTCCCTCAGTTCACCCTCTTGAATCAATGCTTCCGCAAGTGAGATTATCAACAAATGTGCGAAGTACTCATGGCCGCACTCGGTATATTCTTCAATTCGAGGACGCAGAAGATCTACAGCAGCTTCTGCGTTGCCCAGCTCGCAGTACAGGTCGGCAAGATTGGAGACAACTCTACATCGTATACCACGAAAGGAGGCTTGATCAATTGCCTCGTCGAATAGTTGCTGGAATAAAGTCCGTGCCTCGGAGAAATTACCTTCAAACCGTAAGGCCTTTGCCATGGCAAATTTCCAGCGGAAAGCGGCGTTCCGCATAAGTTTCGATGGAGATTCATTTGGCGGTTCCCATTTCAACAATAGAGCCTTTGCCTGAGGGATTTGATTGCGTCGTAGAGACTGTTCCACAACAGACACAAGAAAACGTCCGTATTGAGCGTAAATTCTCGGGTTCGCATGGCTCAATCGCGCTAGAACGTGTCTTTCAGGAAGAACTTCCAATACACTTTCAGGCTGGTTCGAATTCGTTAGCGAACTTGAAAGTCGAACCTGCAGACGCCTGGCCCAGACGTGCAGGTAGCTTTTAGGCAGATCGTCAATTAGCTTCTTTGCGAAATCGCACGCACGCCTTTTCCAATCCTCAGATGAGAATTCCGAGGTCACCAGTAAAGTCGCAGCCAGATTGGTTTTGACATGGATTGGTAGACTTTGATAAAGCGCAAAGCCATGATGATCGAAAGCACGGTGAAGGAACAATGCTTGCGCCTTCGCTGCGCTTACGTCTCTGTGAATGGAATGTTAGCTTTGCATTTGACAAATTAGACTGACTCACAAAGGTTCTAAAGACTGGCCCCTATAAAAGGCTTGACATGCGAGCACCCATGCTTGAATGCTGTATTTATCTCTTTCCCTTTGGGATATTTGTTGTGTTACGAGGCGCAGCGAATGGGGCTTAATTGTCAAAGTCGACTGGCCGTCCGGTAATGTATGTGACTCTAGAAGAGAGCACGAAACAAGCGCCTGAAGGGCCCGATCAAGCGCGGCATCGTTTGAAAGAAAAGCAAAGATATCCGGATCGAGACCGGCATCAACCGCGGTGATCTTTTTGACTTCCCCAGTATCGTCCCAGCGTAGCCGAGAAGAACATCCGCGAACCAGTATTGACTTTGGGATGTCGTAGCCGCCCAGAGAAGACAGTAACAACAGTAGACACATTTGCTCTGACGAGTTGCCAAGTTCCTTAAGCAATCTCGCATCAGGATTCTCTGAATGAACGGGATCATCGTTGCGCTTGCGTTTCTGGCAGTTCCTTTTAGGTACCACTAATGCTATAAAAGATTGATGAAGATTCTCGGAAATGGCTATTTCCTCGAGTTTGAAGCAGTGAAGTGATTTGTGATTTTCTTTCACGTATTTAATAAGAGCCACGCGCTCATGTTCAGACAATTTCTGTATTTTATTCTTTCCCAAGGCGTACAGTAGCAAAACAGCATAAGACCAACCAACGACTGTAGCGACAAGCCATAAGAACCGTCTTGCAGCAATAACTTCGTTGCGTGAATTTGTTTCCGAATCTGTTGAAGATGATAGCATAGTTTTTAGTTGACACTCTTGCTTCATGGACAATCCAGAGTCATTGATGTTATTAGCTTTGCTCAAGAGTAGGGCAGAATGATTCTGAACAGTAGAATCTGTTGGAGACTGAGATCGATCCGAAAGTTCAGCTTCGAAAGAAGCTGTGGCACTGCGACAGTGAATGATAAGCTCCTCAATTTCTCCATCTTTAAGGTCTTTAATATCATCTGTCCACTCAAATTTAGGCTTAGTCGGTGTGGAGAACATGATGTGTGACATTATAGAGCTTCGCAGCAGTTGAGCCTCGCACCTGGACTACGTAGCCGAGCTTCGCAGCAGTTGGACTTCGCAGCAGTTGAACTTCGCAGCAGCCGAGCTTCGCAGCAGTTGGACTTCGCAGCAGCCGAGCTTCGCAGCAGTTGGACTTCGCAGCAGTTGGACTTCGCAGCAGCCGAGCTTCGCAGCAGTTGGACTTCGCAGCAGTTGGACTTCGCAGCAGTTGGACTTCGCAGCAGCCGAGCTTCGCAGCAGTTGGACTTCGCAGCAGTTGGACTTCGCAGCAGTTGAACTTCGCAGCAGCCGAGCTTCGCAACCAAAGTCGCTTGGGCCTCGTATTCACCCTACCAAATGGCTGCACTAGTACAGTCTAAGGGTCAGCACGGGTTTCGAACCAACGCACGTCCCAGGGTAACAACTTTAATACCTGCGGCTAACATTTCACTCAACGATGAAAACAGTCAAACAGGAAAGTTTTTTCTATTGGATAAAGGAGTGGTTTATTCTAAAGCTAAAGAGCGAGTATTTAACCCCGCTCGGCTGACTAACAAAACATTGAGCCATTTGTTGAGCCATTTTGTCACCATTTCGTTTAGGCTAAAATTGCCTCTATCAACGACTACAATGGGCCGGGGCACAGGAAACAGGCCGGGCTGAACATTGCTCTAGCTGGCTTACGCGGTTACGCCCTCATACAAATAATCCTTGTTATTCTAAGAGGCTTTTTGCTAATGCAACGTCAGGTGACTCAACATCAAAACTTTTCGACCCCGCACTGAATCTATGTTTTTCGATCGGGCGCATAACACACGTCAAACAGTGCTTCAACCAATACTTCCTACTTGTACATGGCTTTCTACCTCTAGCTTCTTCATTGCTTTTCTTGTTTACACTTCCGTTTGCTTCCCCATCGCAAAGCTTCATCGAGTTCTTCGTCTTCTCTGTTTCGCATAGAAGAAAGGACTACATCAACTATTGTTATGGAGAAGAGCTTGGAATAACGATAACGGGTCCCCTATGGCTTCCCCATTGGCTTCCCTATTGACTTTCCTATTAACTTCCCCATTAACTTTCTCATTGGCTTCCGATAGACCACATATGAAGCGCTGGGTAGGTCACACATGAAGCACTGAATAGGCCACATATGGGGCACTGAGTAGATCATGTGTGGAGCATCACTTATCAAAGGGCAGGATTTCAAGCATGTGCCGCAGGCGTTGCTTCGTTACGGAAATAGTTACACTTTGCTTTGGGTATGGGTTTCCTTAATAATAGTACTTTTCTAGATAAGCATAGATTCATCCCTTCGATGACTAGGTGAAACGCCCAGGGTGTCTATAAATCAAAGCTCGAAGAAGTGGCAGACGAGCAAACAACCTTATACATTGATGTATTATCTCGGTCACTTTCCACTCGAGAACATGTCCCAAGCTGGCGCCATTCGCCTTACTCCGGTCGAGATCATCTCCTGTACGTGATCAAGCCCATGATCTTATACTGCCCACGATGCTGGAGAGGACGAGGGTCCTGTGTGATGAGTGATCTGAGCTCCCACTTGTTGGATCTTGAAGATGTTGATCGTATCGAAGACTCGGCTGGACTCATGAAGGATAGCCATCGGTCGGAAGGCTGAGAAAATGTGGGATAATGCATTGGAAGGTCTTACAGGGTTAGCTGAGCTCTCCGCATATTTGTCGTAGAAAATTACTTCTCTGAACGTTTCCCAACTCTGCGTCTTTTTTTGGCCAATTCGTTCAACCTATTGCTCCTTCGAAGCCCTGTCTGTGTAGACTTCTGTACGGAACAAGCGCCATGATTGTGTATGGCATGGGTTTCGACGGCTTCGGCATTAAACTTATATTTCTGTATGTCCTCGGAAAGACACCATGATCGCGAGTGATACGAGCTTCATGAAGGTCGGTGCAATGGCTGCGTTCATGGTACCAGTAATCGACGTCCTGTATCTCAAGCCGCTTCTCAGATGAAGTACAATGTAGAATCTTTGATTTGCTTCCTTCTACAATGGCTAATGTCATACCATCCATTTTCGGAACCCTCAACAACCACTTCCCAGGTCCATCTCTCGCTTCCTTATCTATCCATCAATCAAGGCCTGTCCCATAGAACTGCGTAATTTGAAAGCATGGACAGAGAAGTCCCTAGTAATAGCTTATCTTCATTAGATGGTCTCAAAGATAGCTCTGCCTGCATGCAAAATGGCTGATAAAGACAATCCTATGGCCGACTTTCACTTGAAGCCCCTGGAAAATGACTGATAGCCGATGATTTCTATATGTCTATTGAATGGCCGCCCCTGCATGATCTTTACGCCCTATTCTGGTTGCCTTCTTCGGCTTGCCCGGTCGCCTTTCGGAGATTCGTTCACCTACTCCTGCATCATCAGACAGTGCTTCACCGGCTCACCTGCTGACCAAATTACCAAAGCCAGAGTATCCGGTAATAGGGTCTTTGTTAAGTCTTTAACGCACGAGGAGACACCTGAAGAGGGCGAGCATTCTGGCTGGAAGGATTCCGTTGAGGCAATTGAGAGTGACGAAGAGAGGGAAGATTACAACAAATCCGACATGTTTCAACGGATCACTTCAAAGCCGAACCTGGTTTCGCGACGCTCGCTGCTCACCTATCTGATACACAAGAATGACCGGGCATCAGCGCTGCAGAATGCAGCTTCGCGTCGTGCTCCGGCAATTCATTGACCTAAACGATCCTATTGTCTCTCTGCGAAATAATGTTCAGGGATTTCTAGAGCCGTCCATTATGATTACCTCTAATACATATCATCCAGTATCATCCCTTGACAGTACTCGAATTCTAAGGAGCTAACCGGGTCTCTACGAGATGGTCTTCTCTTGGAACGACGTGTCAAAAGTTCGACATTCAACGCCGTCAAGCGTAGACCGCTCACGGTATTCAAAACTACCCTAGCGAAAACAGAAACTCTTGCAGAGTTCATTTCGACACTGGTTCTCAAGACTATCATCGGAGAGGATGGTAGGTTGGCTGACGGAGGATAGGGGTGCGTTGTGCACCCATCGCCGATCCCATCGAACCAGGCTCGCCTTCGCTGCGGGCCATATTGGACAAAGTGTAAATCTCCGCTGATCCTCCGTATGAGGTGTTGAAAGCTGCCATGAAGGGTTGCAAGGAGGCGATGTTGCCTGAGCAAATACTGAAGTCGACCTCGACAACGGACCAAATGAAGAAGAAAACGCCCGATAAGGTTGGGTCATCGGAAAGAGTCTGGACGCTAAAAGAGCGGAGCCGAAGAATCGTGAAAGCGATCATGCTATAGATTATCGTGAGCAGCGTGGCGGTTACACAGATGTAAGAAACTCACGGTAATCGTAGACTGAAAGCTATCACAACGGCAGTCTTCCGTCTCAAAGCCATCTTAAGGTCTTTGACGAGGAGAACCGCCATGGCAAATAGAGCCACCTCAATTGCGATGTCAAAGGCATCAATGACCTGCCAGCGATTTAACTCTTTGACGAGGAGAACCGCCATGGCAAATAGAGCCACCTCAATTGCGATGTCAAAGGCATCAATGACCTGCCAGCGATTTAACTATATCCAAGTCAGTGCAATAGAGGTTCCCAGACGAGGACCGACAAACCAAGTCATAACACTTCGTGTTAATAAAGATCCACGGGTGAGCCAGGTCACATCGTAAAGCGATGATGAACATGGAGAATATCAACCAAATGGTTGTCGCGATCAGAAGTCCTTTTGATACCCGTTGATGCTGCTTGCGAGGTGTCAATCGCATGAACAAGAAAGTCATCGAGCATTTTGAACACCAAAGCGTAATCAACAGGAACAGATCGCCAGCGTATACAGCCTATCACATCAGTCAAAGTCTCGGAACACTCGTCTGGTGACTGCACCTTTTGTAGCCCGATAGATTCTGCTGGACTGATCAAATCTTTCGCTTTGCCAAACCCTTTGCCGACGGCAGTGAGGCGGAATACATGATGCCGAAACCCTTGAATCATTTTTAATGTATATTTCTCGACTAAGAGTATCTTAGATCGTACCGTCGCTGAAAACATGGCGTAATCATCGCGTCCGAATGGAGGGTTGATATACAGTCGTGCGAATACTCGGATGACCATGAAAATCAAGATCAGGACCAAACCAGATATATCGGCGATGATGATCAGACCGCTGTGGTCTGTAGGAGTGATGACAGTGAGCGGGGCGGATACAGTTGTATTGTCGGTCATGCTTGACCTCGCAGTCTCGAAATGATGTTCAATAGTGTTTAGATTTCAGCTCTGCGGCGACGAGGTTGTGAGGAGGCATGGAATGGCGAAAGAACCAGATGATTCTTGGCCGATCAGAGGTGTAGTAGACAGGGCGTTGTAACAATTCACCATAAGGAAGTGACCGAGACTCAACAACGGTACCTGCATTGTGTAGCGCTGGGCTTTTGACACACAACCCGGTTGGCATCTTGATCGGTTAGAAGAAATTGGAAAAAATACCTCTGCACCTATCTCCCCCCAACCCTAGCGTGCAGTAATTGTACATACGGGTCCTTCGGCACTGTGTGGCTTGGGTCACCTAAGTCCCGAATGCTTCCCCGCGGGACGTAGACACGCTACGACACACTTACCCGGCGGCATCTAGGACCGGTTGGTGGTTTGCCGGGCTTGTTCAAGTATAGCTGGCTTACGCCCTCGTATGTACAAATAATCCTTGTTAAGAGGCTTTTGGATAATGCAATGTCCAGCCCGCTGCAGATCAGGCACCTTAGGTACGGAGTATGTTCAGTCCCAGCCATTTCCCATTTGTTCATCACATCTTCGCACGTCTTGCTGTATCACATCTTTGCCATTCTGTTCCCAAATATGCTCCCAAACTCAATGGCCATGGAGGCGTCCACCGTGGCCCCCAGGTACTTGGGGACCTCGTCTGACCAAAAGTCTATGAAGCAACTTGGCAGATTGCAAGAACTCCGCGTAAGGGTCATGTCGCTCAATTTCTGATAGAGGGACGCTGGCTGACAGTGTGTGACCCGACGAGCGCAACTTCAGCTTCTTCGCCGTGCTCGGCTTTGGCGCCGTCCTGCTCTGTACCTGGGAGATCATCTTTGCGTGAGCGTTGCCGACAAAACGCCCATCGTTTCTCTCTCTCTCTCTGACTTTGCCGTGCCAGGACCCTCCTCTTTGCATTGATTGATGGGGGCACAGGGGGTTTGTTCTGGGGCTACACCATCACTGTCATCGCCAGTGTCTTCATCTACCTGAGTATAGGAGAGATGGCGTCGATGTAATAGCCCTGATTATGATGTCTGGAACCTTGCTGATTAGTGTTTATCAGGTCTCCCACTGCCGGTGGTCAGTATCACTGGGTATCCGAGTTCTCCCCTCGCTGGTGTCAAAAGTATCTAAGCTATATCACCGGTAGAGCCCACTCTATATGCTATCATCTATTTACCTGACAACATAGAACAGGCTGGCTTCTGGCCGCAGGATGGCAGGGATCCGTAGTCGGGCTTTCCTTTCTGGCCGGAACAATCATCCAAGGCTTGATCATCCTCAACGATGCATCCTACGTACCCCATCAATGGCATGGCACCTTGCTCGTCATTGCCGTCGTGACTTTCTGCATCATTTTCAACACTTCTCTTGCTCAGAAACTACCGTTGATCGAAGGTCTGGTCTTGCTTCTCCATGTCATTGGACTCTTTGCCATCATAGTGCCTCTCTGGGTTCTGGCACCCCGAAACAGTGCAGAGGTCGCTTTGCTTCAATTTAACAACGGCGGGAACTGGAGTTCTGTGAGGGTTGCTTTCATGATTGGCTTGCTCACGCCCTTGGGTTCAATGATGGGATTCGATGTGCTGTGCATATGTGTAGGCACTCAGCCCAGTCCAAATTCCTCGTACTGCCAGAAACTAATATTCAATAGCCGAAGAAGTCAAAGATGCGTCGAGCACTCTTCCAAGAGCTTTGATGTGGGGAGTCGCTCTCAATGCGCTTTTGGGTTATCTTACAGTTATTACGCTGTGCTTCATCATCACCGATCCTGCCGCTCTCCTCAATGGCAAGACTGGGTTCCCCTTCATTCAGCTCTTCTACAATGTCACACGCAGCTACGTTGGCGCCAACGTTATGATTGCTATCGTTATCATCGCCCTTGTCTTCGCCGTCGTCAGTGAAATCGCGACCGCTTCTCGCCAAATCTGGTCTTTTGCTAGAGACAACGGATTACCCTTTTCTTCATTCCTTCGCAAAGTAGGTTCTTGCTAACATGTGGTCTTTCAGCTCCAGCTGAAGCGATTACATAGGTTCATCCAGGCTGGAACATCCCTCTAAATGCAGTGTGGATCTCATTCGGCTCCGGTGTCGCCATCGCACTTGTCAATCTCGGCTCCTCCGTTGCCCTGAACGCCATAGCCTCTCTCACCATCTCGTCTCTCCTCTCTTCCTACATTCTCTCCATCGGCTGCTTTCTCTCTAAACGCTTGCGCCGCGAGCCGCTACCTCCCGCCCGTTTCTCCCTCGGTCGCTGGGGCATGGCGATCAACATCATCGCACTCATGTTTCTAATCTCCTTCTTCGTCTTCTGCTTCTTTCCAACGGCGCGTCCGGTCACACCGCAGACTATGAACTGGAACATTGCTATGTTCGGAGGCATCACACTGTTTGCGACAGGGTATTACCTTGTGGTTGGGCACAAGCAGTACAGGCCCCCAGTGAATATTCAAAACAGAGATCTGTAGAAAGGAGAAATCCTTCTTGTACTCAACCAGGACAGTGGAGAATTTATTGCATTCAAACTTACTGACGGTTTTCAAAATACTGAATGAAAAATAGTAAAAGAGTTTAATTTGTAAAATTTAATAGTTCTCAGATACTCGCTAAATATGTACGGAGTAGGCCTGGTTACCCACAGATTATACAATCGCCACCGAAGTGCCATCCTCAAGACAGGTCGTCAATACGCGAGATTCCTCCTATTCGTACCCCCTCCTTCAGTACTCCAGGATAGCTGGCCTTTGTAGAATAGCCCCACGGAAACGAAAAACCACCGGTTTTTTTATTTGGTGGAAACTCTGGGCCGTAGAAATGCATCGATGTCTCTAGGTATAGAGGCGTATGAGGGAGACTGACAATTGGATCCAGTCCTGCACAGTCCCTGACACTCAAACGACACGTCGTTAAGTCTTGATTCTCCCTCTTCCTGAGCGTACCAACTTTCCAACCAACTTGTATACCTTCCATCGTAGTGGGCGCTGGATCCAAGAGCCAAACTCCTACCGAAGGCCACTCTATAGCTCATATAGTGTGTTTATTGGCAATAATGACTAGTATTTAATTGAATGTTATAAGTACGAGAGGGTCGCCATTTCCGATGGAAATTGCTCTGAATTACGTTTTATTACCGTTGTATGCGAAACCTGTAACGTTTTCTAGGATTTGCCGAGAGCCTCACCAAAATTAGTGACGAATCTTCAATAAATGCAAAATAAGAACAGATTTGTAAAATCAATCTCACTGCCTTTTCAGTGCTTCATGTGTGATCTATTCAGTGCTTCATATGTGATCTACTCAGTGCTTCATATGTAGTCTATCAAGTGCTTCATATGTGATCTATTCAGTGCTTTATATGTGGCCTATTCAGTGCTTCATAAGCAGTCTATTCAGTGCTTCATGTGTGACGTGCTCAGTGCTTCATATGTAGTATATTCAGTGCTTCATATGTGATCTATTCAGTGCTTCATATGTGATCTATTTGAAGCATGTATGAAGCATACAGTATGTACATGTCATGGTGCCAGGTCACCACCCAAGCCTAGGGCATAGATAGGTCGTCAAGACCTTGAATTCATTGAACTTGTATCGCAGTTCAATGAATCAAGCCACCAACCTAGCCACCGTCATCTTAACCTAGCCACAGCAATCTTAAGTCATAGAACTACTGTCTAGCCTTGATTCTGCTCGGTTCATGTATATAGAAGCCGATCCCTCGTTCTTTTCTTTCGCTCCTTGTCTTTCGTCTTGTACATTACCTGATGTATTGTCCTGTACCTAGTCCAAGTAATATAATAACCAATCCTCTATATTGATAGAACCTATGGTCCAGCCTAGTCCTTGACAGTACAGATAAGCTCGATAGGGAGTTTAATAGGGAATTCGGTAGAGCGTTTGGTAGAGCGCTTGGTAGGGAATTCGGTAGAGCGTTTGATAGGGAGTATGGTAGGGAGTTTGATAGGGAATATGGTAGGGAATTCGGTAGGGAATTCGGTAGGAAATATGGTAGGAAATATGATAGGGAGTATGGTTAGTAGGAAGTATGGTAGGAAATATGATAGGGAGTATGGTAGGGAGTATGGTAGGGAGTTTGGTAGGAAATATGGTAGGAAATATGGTAGGGCGTAGGATAGGGAGTTTGGTAGGGAGTATGGTAGGGAGTTTGGTAGGGAGTTTGGTAGGAAATATGGTAGGGAGTATGGTAGGGAGTATGATAGGGAGTATAGTAGGGCGTTTGGTAGGAATATGGTAGAGAATTTGGTAGGGAGTATAGTAGGGCGTTTGGTAGGGAGTTTGGTATCGAGTCATGAAGGATGCTTTCTATCGAGCTAATTAGCATGTGCCATGAAGCATGTCGTCTCGTGAAATCGAGGGTGAAGATGCGCTGGAAGTAGAGCCTAATGTTGTAGGACGTGAGCACGAGAGGTTTAATTTGACTCGAACCTTTCTTGTTGTTATGTATGGTCTTGGTCCTCGTTCGTAGAAGCTCAAATACGATATCCTCATTTTGCAGAAGCTTATCGACGATGTAGGAATTGTCGGTTTTTCGCAAATGCTTGGATTCTTTTCTTACCTCTTTAGGAGATAAAATTGGGAACGGGTGCACTTGATGTGGAAGGTAACAGGAATAAATCGACGATTAAGAAAAGTCGGTGCTATGAGGCAGTGACCGGAAAAGATGCACAACACAAGTAAGAGTTACATTATCCTCGCTCTCTCTACTGCTCATCTAGCTGAATGGATGAAGTATGTATTTTGCTTTGCCTCGATATACTAATCCATCTATAAATGTGTAGTTCGCATGGACCATTCGCCTTCAGCTCAAATTCTCATGCCCGAGCGCATCGGTCGCTGGATCAGTATACGTCTTGTATAAGGTGTTGACTTCTTGCCAAAGCTCAGCCATAGCAGGCGATGAAGGAGTTGCAGGATGCCCAGGATACAAGCGCTTCCCACATCGAGGCGACGTTGGATTTGGTTGGCAGCCCCAGGACCTCGGCATACGATTCGGGCACCTCAAATACATGATCTTTGGCGCTGGTGTCGTTGAATAGTGTAGCTGCCCAGAAGGTTGGACTCGGGTGACATCTATGTAGTGGATGAGAACGACGAAATCGCGCTTCAATCACCTTTTGCATCAGTTCACGGTCAGTGTTGTTTTCTATGGTCGCTCTTCGAGCGAGGAACTCTTGCTGCTATAGTTTCGACCAGCCATGTTGGGTGCGCGTTCTGTTTCTAATTTTCCCAACCACCCCCAACGGACGAATACGAGGGCATGCCCTGTCTGATCGAGTGAACGGCGAAGATGGGGATGCAGGATACATGCGCTGGCTCGATCACAGGCCCTCGGCGCCAAAGGCTGATAACACACGCTCGAGGTGTGGACGCCTTGCTACACAGCTCGCCAGATGTTTTCCCGACTCAGATATCGTCGCAAACGATCAGCTTCGAGGCATCTCAGCGTGCAATCGGTACGAAGAGAAGCGCAACGTCTGACGCTCGTAACAGATATAATCTGGAGGGTGAAGAGGACAGACATCCTAGTGTCAGTCACGACGCTGGAAGGCGAGGCTTCGCTGGGCCTTGATCCCGGACATGCTGATGGCGCAGTGCATGAAAGCGCACGGGTTCAGTCAACGATATGGTGCGTCGCAAAGTTTGCGACGGCCAAGATCAAAAGAAACAACTCGAAGTTATCAACCGAACAACGAAATCAGGCCTCAGCACTGAAAAGCTGTGATTTGACATGTGAAACCATCGAGCGAATTAAATAATTAGCTCTTCGAGTGCTGAATTCTTGTCATGTGAAATAACCCGACCTGTTTGGAAAAGTCGCACTGCATGCAATCGCACATGATAAATATCGTGGTAAGTCAAATGGTAGAGCTTGCAGGATGTGACAACTTCAACGATGCAACAGCCATTGAATGATATGTAGAGTAGATTGAGAACATGGGATTGAGAAGGTTAAATGCGCTGGTTGATCGCTCACCTAGTAGTCGCTCTTTCTCTGCTTGAATCGATTTCTGCGCGCTGATCATCTGTTCTATCTTGCGAGACATAGCTGTAGCTCTGCATCAGTCGAGTTCAGATGTTCAACGAAGATCAAGATTTGATACAGCGATTATGGTTGAAAACCTTGCTGCGCAGGCTGTCTCGACCTAGTGCGGCTGAAAGTCACGTTCTGGTTACAGCCGCATCAAATGCTTCAGCCGCACTAAAGGTTTCAAGCTTAAATCATCGACCTTGCACGAAGAATTTGAACTCACTTTCATTTCATTGCAGTAAGCTTGATACAAGAATTTCGAGTACAGAGCATCAGAGATTAAACCTAGTAATTGCGATTGAAGATGTTCAATGCTCTGGCTGACCGGTTCTTCACCTGCCACCACCCTTTCCTGCCCGGATCGACTAATGCGTATTGACTACCTCGCCTACTTTGAAAGGCATAATTGTAGCTCTGAGTCAGCTGAGTTCAGATATTCAATAATAATTGATTTATATCAAGGTTTGATCTATTAATCGGGGTTGGGAATAATACTGCGTTGGGTGACCGCTCATTTGATAGTAATGATTCCCCCGTTCGGATCAATTTATGCGCGCTGACGAGCGCATTTTGCGTAAGAGGGTTCTTGTTGAAGCTTTATATGTCAAGTACCTTCTCCGGCTGTTCTCGGAATGCTTGAGCCCATCAATCTTCGTTCAACATTCGTCGATTCATCTCATTACTCAGGTTCATGTTCGATTGCTTGTCATCATCGACTCTGTCCCCAGCATTGTGAACATCTTGAAGGCGCGATGAAAAGCGTCGAGTAGCTTTGGAGTGACGAAGACAAACGGTGTGGATCCGTTTGGCACTTTGTTGATATGCCTGAGTGCGTGCTTTTTGAACATAGGGCTTTTACTGCTGATAGAAGAAGGGACACTAGTACTGTTCATAAATCTACCAGCGCGGATACAAGTCGACGAGTTGATGTCTTGACTCTTGTCGCAAAATGCTCTGAACGCGAGCTTGAGAATTTGACCGGAGTTATGAAGACGGTATGAAAGCTTCGGTTCCTGAGAAGAAGATGGCGAAGTAGGTAGCGAAATCTTACCTTGCCTGGTGCCGGCCTTGGTAGGTGTTTGAATAATATCGTCGAGCCGGCGTTTTGAGACTAGAGGAAAGACCGTACCCTTCTCGTTCTCGAACGAGCTGTCTCGAGATGAAAGATGATAGCTCTTTCTCTTTGTGGATTATGGATACGGTATGGAAGCTTCGATTTCTGAGAAGAAGATGGCGAAGTAGGTAGCGAAATCTTATCTCGCCTGGTGCCGGCGTAGATAGATGTTTGAATAATATCGCTGAGCCGACGGTTTGAGACTAGAGGAAAGATCGTGCCTTCCTCGTTCTCGAAAGAGCTGTCTCGAGATGAAAGATGGTAGCTCTTTCTCATTGTGACACGCTGAGGTCTCGGGATTCCTTGGTATATCAAGGGTATCCTGATGTCGGAGCCATCTATGGAGGTCGATGTTCGTTTCTGCAATACTAAGCCAAGCTCATTTGCGATATGCTTCAGAGCAGCTCGAGCTACTGCTCAAGCGCTTGATGCTTTAGAAAATGCGATGTCCTGTCAGATCATCTTCGACGTGCCATCTGTATCTTTCTTACGGCTCAGGTCATGCCACATAGCTCTGATGGCTTTCTCGGAAAATAGTCGGCTCGAGCCTGCGAACAGCTTTGCGTCGATGAAGTATGCATTGAATAGAATTGTCTTCTCTTTCCAAGTATTCAAGTATCAGCGAACGAGAATGCTCAGCGTAAATTTCTGTTCTAAAGTTCACTTGTGATTTACTGAATGAGATCTAATGAAATCGGTAATCTCCTTCAATAGATGAAGAGACTGCGTTGTTAGAGGAACTTCTATATGACTAAATCTAAACATAGCTGCGTTCAAAATATTCACAAAATAGAGGTCGAATTTCAGCACGAAGGGACTGCTGTTGAGAAGATGTGGAAGATTGTGACTGTTGAAGCTAGCTTGATAACTTGATAAGTGAGGTCGAGGTGAAATCGTAGAAGAGTTCAAAATTTAATGACTGAAGAACTGCGCTAGCAACCAGTCATTCTTATTAATCTCACTCTCTTCAGAAATAGATTTCTTTGATCTAGAAGTAGACGGATCCAAAAGATTGCTCTTCAGTCGTCAGAAATTGATGAGTTGATTAAACATCTTAGTGACTTTTGAAGCATCAAGAAATATGAATCTGTCATTTGCTTGATAGAGATATAGAGCAAGAAGCTGATAAGAAGCTATCTGTGCAGCTATTCGAGAAATCTCTATCTTGTGCCGTTCAAAATATAATATACGTAATAGGTTCAACGAAGATCTTGGGTGAGAGAACATTCAGTGTCTAAGAAATTGAAACCCGTATTTCAGCATACATCATCTTTTCACAAGAAACACGTCTTGAGAGGTCTACAAAAATGTTTCTGCGGATAGGCAAGTCACACGCCCCAGCCCCTATCAGCCCTATGAAGGCGCGAATTACCATCTCCCCTATTTCCAACAGAGCCAAGGTATCGAAGATGTGAACAGATGCGTCAGGCGTCGACTATCGCTACATCGCAGAGAGGTGGCTGAATTGAGCGAAACCTCGAATAGTAGAGCTTTAGAGCAAGCTAAGACTACGACGACTGGATAATCCGAAGATGCTTTACTTTCTGTGTTCATAAATGAACGAGAGTACTCAGCGTTAGGCACATATAGTAAGATGCTCTTCGTCGTCTTAAACAAGCTCGAAGCTGATATGTTAGCCATCATCCATCTCCACAAAAATTACCTCCTGCAAGAGATCAGGTAGAAGAAACGGAAGTGAGTGGAGAGGTCATTGTCTCTGTAGAAGCTTGCTGCGCACGGGTGCAAGACAGCCTGAGTATAACATGCTGCAGGCACCCATAAATCATCTTCAGTTCTTCACGCCCCTTCGGAATAGTTACGAAGGCTTCTGACTGTTGCAATTTTTGAAGTTCGTCTGCTAATATGAACGCGTGCTCTTTGGGTTCAGGTGGGTACGAATTCGCTCCAACGGGTGGAAAACCTGCGCCCATCGTCGCGATTGACTACGTCAAAGGCAACTATAGTAATATGGCTATTGGCCGATAGCCCTATTACGATGGAGTAGTTTCACGCGTTCAGAGAGAAATTATCGGTCGTGATTGTTGAGTAATCGAGCTTTGATTGAATTCGAGCGGGTTGTGAAAGTTTTTTTTTTTTTCTCGCAGCTTCCTGAAAGACAGAGAGTCATCGCTAGTGTCTCGAAGTGCTCGGCTTTGTAGACAACATCAATATTCTGGCCTACGACAGATCCACAGAAGCAATCTGCGAAACTCTGAGCAAGGCACACGATGCCTGTACGTGGTGGGCTCGGACTACGTTCGCTCCAGAGAAATACAAACTCACACAATTCACTCGAAAGTCAAACAGATACGGCCATACGCATAGAAAACTCAGTGATAAAGTCGAAGTCAGATGTACGAGTACTTGAAGTTCAACTGAACATGAAATTGCAATGGGGTTCACACCTTCGACAGATAGAAGCAGGTCACGCCACAAGAATGCTGGCACTTAGCTGTCTCGAAGCCTTCACATGAAGGGCAACCTTTGTAAAGGAGAGACAGGTTTACTCAGCGGTAGTAAGATCAGAAATAATGTTCGAAGCATCGATTTGATATCAACGCGATAAAGAAGGAAAATTGTCGGGCAAGAAACGAAGACTGGAAGCTCTTCAAAATCAGGCGCTGCGTCATGTCGCAGGCGTCTTCAAAAGAGTAAACATCGAAACGATAGAGGTCGAAATGTACACATCTTCGCTTCATGTTCACGTAAACAAACTACAGGACCAGGCCACATTACGCAGCCGAGTCGACGGCAGAACACAGAAGACTCGGCGGGCATGCGAACTCATACGCGCTCGTCTGATAGGAACTAGCCATTCTATTCCTCGCTCTTCGATCATTAAGAAGGCGGTGCTTCTGAATGTTTCGATTCGCGAAGGCGCAAAGATACAGCCTAGACGCAGGCGATTCGGCCCCTCAACGCTGATCCCAACGAACGCATCGCAATAACACAGTATCACAAAAGTCAATGGGACCTTCGATGGGAAAACTACAAGAAACACATTACAGACATTGATGCAACACCAGCACAAAGGTCCCATCTGTTCAATAAGACAGTAAAGATGCGTGATGGCCTTCAGAAAGCCGAAAGCACCCTTGCGACTCACATCAGGACCGAATGCATAGGTCTGAATGTCTATTTGCACTCGAGGAACGTTCCGGGTGCGAATAGCCCCCGATCTGACTGCGAATGGAGTCGTCAGAGCCAAGCATATTCTAACGCACTGTCCGAATTGAACACACCTTCGCATTACAAATTTGGTACATAGTCTCAATTTTACCGTTCCGGCTATCTGTAACAGCCGCACAGGCAGCGAGCGGTTTTGTCACAGCGGTGTATGCATTTATTATTATTATTATCATAGGTTCATAACTGGTACACAGACGTCTCAGTGACGTGCAGCCGTCGCATAGCCGGCGAGCGGTTTTCTACCTCAGAGGGTTCATAACTGGTACACAGACTCAGCGTCAATGTCTCAGTAACGTGCAGCCGCTGCATAGCCGGCGAGCGGTTTTCTCCCCCAGAGGGTTTTGTCCGTTCGATATACATAGCATAGTGTCTCTCATGGGTCGGACTTAAATCGATGCCACAAGGGTGTATGAATCAATTATTAATTGATTAGACAAAGGATTAAAATCGAAAAAGAACCTCCTTTTCAACCTTATCAACACCAGATGTTTTGAGAATACTGAAACTGTCATCAGTCAATAAAAAAAGTTGATTACCAGATTCATGTATTCTGAGACCATTACAATGCCCGATATTTACGCTCCAGATACCCTTCCACTCATTATCTTCAGATTCTTCAGATTCTTCAGATGCTAGTTCATAGCAATCCAGATAGTGTTGACACAGATCACTATAATCTTCTACGATTATTTGTCTGCTCGCCGACAGATAACGTAATCTCCAACGATAACCTGCGGGTATGGAGCCGAGCAGCTTTCCCTTACTTTGTAAATCAAGTTTGCCGTGATGAAAATCTTTTTCGAAGGTGACCAAGGCTTCTCCGCAGGGATCAAGTATTGCCGCTCGCTCTCTCGTTATCTTTAATTTCGCATTCGCTCGGTTTGCAAATTCTTTCTTCCATGTGTCGAGATTAGGCTGAGACCTTATAGCACTCGTGATTCCACACCATAAAGATTCCCAGAGGTTAATCTTTGAGTGATTCTCGCGAGACAGCTCTTTCAAGTGAATATTGTAGGTTATAATGTTTTTGCGGTCAACTACCTTCAATTTACTGCCATAATAGCGAATGCTTTTTGAGCGATTGATTATTTTTCCGGAGATTACTCTATGGCAATTCACCATAACAAGCTGCTGTTTTGTGGCTAGACAAAATACTCCTTTTTCTAGACCTATAAAGTGAGTAATAGGCGATTGAATGTTGAGTATACGGATTATATCTCTTTTCTCCTTGTTTTTCCAGAATTGTACATCAACAGCAGTTTCAAAAGTCTGAGTGCAAAGAGCGATCCAACATTCCTGCATTGCAATTCTTGTGAATTCTTTGTCCTCGTGATAATAGACGACTTCTAGTGAAGTATACAAGAGCGTTTGCTCAGCCTCATTCCATGTCCACGGATAAATATATTGCTTGCCATTTTTGCTTCCTAATAAAGCTCCAGATGGGTTAACAGCTTCATAAAGACAGGCAAAGTCAATGATGTCGAAATCGAGCGCATCATCTAAGGATTTGCTATCTTCATCTGAGAACTCAGCGTTGCTATCTGAGTTGATATTTGCAGCTGAGAAGAGCATGGTCAGTTCATAGTGCTATTTCTCAAAGTCGGACTTGAAGATAAGCAATATTAATATATAAATTGCTGATAATGAGATGATATATTATTCATTTAGTGTGACTACCTACCATCATCAATACAACAATCAAACGTCAAATAGTCAGCGGTAATCCACAACAAATCTATCGGGAGCAGGAAAACACATTGCAATAGAATTCATGCATTGTCCCTAGGCCGCCAGCGTGTCAACATCAGCCCTGTCCTATAGGCTAACCCAAAGAGTGCATGCTGCGCGCTTGCAATTTATTATGTAAGCCAGACATGGATTATGATAGGAAGGTTCACCTTGCTGTTGACCCCTCGCTGTCGTCAATTCTACTAGCTCACCTGCTTGCAGACCCCTACCTCTCTACCTTCAGCAATGCCTTCGCAACGTGGCGGTAGGCCTTTGAACCAGCTCGTCGTCGATAACTTGCAGCAGATAATCGTATCTGAAAGGCTTACTACTGTTCAGTGCCGTCACTGTCATATGGCCGGAACGAACGCTTAATCGGCCGAAGGATCTAAAATGGAAGCTTTGCTATACACAAATCCTTCGAGCGAGGATACCCTCTACGAGCATTTGTGTAGCGACGGCCGGGTGCTTTTGAAGCTTCCTTTGTTGGTATATGAGGGTCAGAGCGAATATGTGCATATATTGACTATCTAGTAGGTAAGAACTATCGGAGGAAGGAAGGAGTGGGAGGTAGGCTAAATACCCCTAACATTACCAAATCCCCTCACTCCCCTTTGGGAATCGAAGCTTCCAAGCTCCCCTTTTTGAAGCTTCCAAGCTCTTCCGGCTTCTACATGAAGCAGTATCATATGAAGCTGATCAAGCTTTCAGAGGCCTGTTCACGGATTCCAGATGGCTATACTTTTATATACCGTTTGGTCCTCGCCCGAGGCCATTCACGGTTGGCTATGCTTTTATATACCGTTTGCTTGGCTCTATCGCGTAGAGGCTTGAATTATCGCCGTTGAGCTCTATCGCATAGAGGCTTCCGAGTGACGACGTCGACAACGATAGACATGGTCGATGAGTTCATGTACTCACGAACGGAACAACAACTTAAGCAGCTTGCGCTAACCCGGGCTCATAGCCTGTTGATAATCGGCCAAAATGTGAACACACTTTGGAACAATCCTATTCAGGTATGTATAGCATATTCCAACATTCCCCCATGTTATGCACACCATCCTCTTCCGATTGCGATGGTTGTTTCCGGAAGTGTGATTAATTGTGTCATAACATATTTCAACACTTCCCCATGTTATGCATATCATTCCTCGGTTGCCATGGTTGTTTTCGAAATTGTGTATAGTTACATATACATCCCTTTCGGTTTCGAACAACAAAGCTCGAAGATGCATTTGTCAGTACCCGCCTTATTTTTATGGCGTCCCCATCGCGCCCTCCGGGCCCATAACCTGTTGAATTTACGAATCGGTGAAAATATGAACACACTTTGGAACGTTGAAAGTGTCAAATACAAGCATAGAGGCTTTTCCGAGGTATATTATCATGATAAAGATTATAACGTAGATAGCGGGCTTTCGTGGTTTCTTCTCATCGGGTCTTTTGACGGACTGTAGAGTGCAAACACTGACGGTTGCAGCGACAAGGTAGTAGAGTAAGATCAACGAGGGAGTTGTGTAGTGCAGGACCTGATTCGCATACTGTATCTGCTGGACTGAATCCATACCTGCCGTGACGGTATTCAAGAAAAGCCAGTGACTAGTAGTGAGATCTCGGTCGAAGGATGTGCCTAAGGATTGATGCCCAGTTTCTTGGGTGTTGACATAGATAAAGTCAGGCTACGACCGGATTATAACGCAGGCAGGATTATAAACCGCCAAATGGGTCCAGAAAGATATAGGCTTGCAAGCGGATGTCCTGCTGTCGTTCGCAGTAAGGGATGGTCGCTCCTATACAAACAGCTCACCTGTCTTAATTAGGAACTCCTCACCATTCCCACCCGCTGTCACACATCCCAGTTAAATCCTTGTCGCTCTCACCCACTCTCGTCCGAAGAGTACTCGCCAGAAGAGTGCTTTTTCAGAATAAATCCCACAAAATTAAAGGAAGTACTGCCAGAGAAGTATTCGTAGGGGGAGTACTGCCAAGGGCAAATACCACAAAAACTAGAGGGAGTACTCCCTTTGGCGAGTGCTCCCCTGGCGAGTACTCCCTCAGCGAGCACTCCCTGGTTCAGTACTCCCCTCAATTTTTGAAGGATTTACCGATTGGCGAGTTCTGTCTTGAGTATTTCCAATTCCTTTTTTATTCTATTTACCTTCTATGTTACTGTATCTCATATCTACACGCCGTCCCTGATTCCTCTCACTTCCCATCGTCTGGTCACGTGATGAAAATCCCTGATCCTCTTACAGGTAGAGTGCAGTGTTGTGCACATACGTACTATGTATGCACATACGTATACCCCGGTGGTAGTTATTCCGGCCGGCTTGGCGCTAGGGGTATTTATCCCTCTTCCTTCCTCCGGAGTTCATACCTACTAGATAGTTTCAACCCAAATACTATATGCCCCATATGACCTCGTTTTCCAACATGCAGTAGACTCACGAGTACCTATTCTCGAACCTTCTTGCTGCGCCTCATCCTTCCGCATAGTATTCACCTTTCGTTGCCAACATCCAACAGGAAAAGGCTCATTTTACACAATTTGGGATAGCGGCAGTGTTCAAGATCAATTACTTTGAAACATGATGCGTATGAGGGATTGAGAAGTACCATTGATGGTGACCGCTATGAAGCCGACGTCGCTCCACTCTACGGTCACTCCTGGCATATCTCAGCTATTTTCGGAGTCTAGTGCCTCCACAACATCTTGCTGAATTCGCGCAGAACTCAGCACATGGCGAGACTGATATGATACGCGTATGGATTGCGCAAAGAACATGCTCGGTTCACCTTAAATTAGGATCAATGTATCACATTTGCAAGGAATTTCTGTGGATTTAATGACATTGCTCAGCCTCGTTGACAGTCCAGCCTGGAGCTTTGTCACCGTAAGAGTACTCATCTACTGCAGAGTAGAATACTTCGTCTCGGCTTTGACTGCTGGTCAAGAGTGTTGGAAATAGGGGAAATGGTAATCTCCGCCTACATAGGGCTGATAGGGCTGGGGCCCGCTAGTAGAGTTTTACCTGCTCGCTCCTAGATAGACTCCTATCCAGCTTCAACCTCATACACTGAACGCCCCATATAACCTCGTATTCCAACAAAGAGATGATCTTTTGATATTAGCGATGATGTGCTCTAAAATCGATTTTACGTCTCACCAAATGAAACTAAGGTTGGGCCGGGCGTCACTACATATGCATCTTGCCGAATAGTCTGCGGCAACCTCCAGAATCAAAGGTTCAAGGCCAAGTATTCGGGGTTCGTTTATCAGGTGTCGAAGCTGATCATCTGTAGGAAAGCGGCCTCAAGGCATCAAGAAAAAACAAGCCGTTCGTAAAAGTGCACGCGATAGAAAACCTTCGCAAGCAATTCACATCCAAAAGTAATTACATCCAGGAAGTACAGACGCCTCCCTCCCCTCCAGCAAGTGCCTGTCCTTGTGAGCGACAACGGCGTACATGTTTGAAAGACCTCCGTAGGCCAAGGATTCCATTCTCGTCAAGTCAAGGAAACAGATCCAAAGAATTTTCTACTTCACTAAGCAACCGCCAGTAAGCCGAGCCGAAGAGCCAAAATTGTGCAAAGCTTGCGTCGGAGACCGTTCGGAATTGATATCTTAGCATCTCTTATACCTCATCTTCCTCTCTCATCATGTCAAATCCCATTCCCGCAAACTCGGACTCCCCACCCGACTAGCGGACTCCCGTTCTGGCTCCCCTATTTAAAAAGTCGTTGATTGAAGAGCACATATCTTATAGTAGTAGATCTATCGTCTTATTCTTTCGCAACCCGTGTCCTCATGTATTTATATATACAGAGAGACGTATTTTAAACTTGCCAGCCGTTCCTTTGCCACATGGTTCTGTTGTCACATTTGACTGATCAATATTTCATCGAAAGATATTGTCTTTTTATCCTCCAAGTCTTGAACTTGTTCATCATGATCTTTAGATGACCGTGATTTGCGTGGTAATGAGAAAGCTAGGTTCAGGATTATCTACTATATAAAAGGTTACTATGAATCCGAGCTTGGCGCCAATCGAGCAAAAATAGGGGGGAAAGAATGATTTTATCTAAATTATACTCATAACACATGAAGCTGATCAGCTGCAAGCTTGAGATATGAAGCTATTCCAAGAGCATAGGCAACGGTTGACGAAGACATATGTCGATTTCTTCATAACGCTGCAGGAAGCTCTCCTTCACACTCGATCAGGGGCTTCTTTTGCCGTAGGTATTGTTTCTGAGCTTTGACTGCAGTAATAGTCGACGAGGGTATCGGGTGAAGATCGAAGCACGCAAGAATAGCTTTGGTGGGCCACACGACGTTAATAGGGCAAGTTCATCTTTGTCGCGCTCCCTTAGCTGACCCTTCTCTCTTTCGCCACGGCGAGCGGGCGTGTTGGCCCACAATCTACCCACGTCACCGCCAGCCTCTGAATCTACAGTAACAACCCAATCGGAGCGTGCAATGCCCATACGATAGCCGGTTTCGTCGAAATTCCATGTATCATCCTTCGTTATACCATATTTGACGACCACCTCGTTAAACTCATCAAAATGAGTCTGTAGTACTTCCGGATCATGCGCGTTCTTTCTGTCAGCTGCTATAGGCTTTCGTTCGGCTTTGAAGAGACCTGGCTAACCATCGTTTGGCCCATTTGTCGCTCAGTAGAGGTGACGAGCGAGTCTTCCTTTGACATCATCGAATTTGTCGATGTGAACCTGCTTTTGACTTGAGACGTCACCAGCTATTCACCCTTTACGCCTTCTGACGGAGACATGTTCGGCGTCAACTTGGCTTGGAAATCGAGATGAGCACCATTTTGGGTGGTTGGAAATTGGAAAAGGCAAGTGATGATAGACGTTGGGAAGAGGCTTCCACGAACAGACAAGCGACATTCGCCCGTGTCATTGCGATATTCATCACGACTGCCGCGGACATACCCCGTAACACTGCAGCGATGTCATGACGGATGTTGTAAACGGGTCCGAGCGAGATCGTGGAATGACTCGTTCTAGCACCCGCGGAAGAGTATCAAGTGGTTGAAGTATCACTTATTCGATTTAAAACATTTCAAAGACCGACAGGGGTCTGAATTAAGGTCCGACGTTAGATGCGGGATAATTGATCTCCATCTTGGCGACGTGGAATGTTCCAGAACGATATCAGTCCATCGACGAAATACTGGCTCAGGTATGTGAAATTTCCAATTCGCAGCTGCAATAAATGCCCTTTCGCTGGCATTGATCTCACATATTTTCAATCCTGATATTTCGCTCCATGCGCGTGAAGAAAAGCTTCTATCGTGGAGATATTTGGAAGCGATAATGAGGGCTGCAAGAAACATTCGTCGACCGGACTTCAAGCAGAGCTGCTCCACAGTAGAGTAATCCTTTGGTGTGCAGGTTTGAATTAATACGAGATAGTATAGAGCGACCTGTAGCGTCGAATAGCTGGCTTGGGATAGAGTCAATATTGTTTGAACGAAAGTGCTTAGTTTAATCAAATTTTGATTCTTTCCATCAACAGTGATGTCTCGATCCCAAATCGTCTCTATCATCTGCGTAGTAGTGGCTTTAAATTCGAGAAGTGTAAGTGAATGATCATGTCAAGACGCAAATAATTGAATTAGCTTACCAACGAGATTGTCAGCCAATTCTGTTTTTGATGTCATTGTAGAGCGATTCGCTTTGATACGGCTCAAGGTATTATAAGGGAGGAACAGTCTGACATTCGATGGATTGTTTAAAAGTGCTAGCGTCGTGATGACAGTCGATCTTTCGGCATTCATGCAAAAGAGTCTTCCAACATCTCGCTGCCTAAATCGACGCTGACATAAACCTGACCATATCTTGTAGGATTTTCTTTTTGTAATTGAAGTGTTCGCGATGGTGAGCGTAATGGCAAAAAGGAATTTTCAAAAGGGAACCTCAAGCGACACGTCAACCATCTGATTCTTTCTCATATCCAAGCATGCGGTTCGAGCATGCAGTTCCCTCAGCTCCATAGCCAAGGCGGAAGAACAGCTAGGCGTATATGGGATCTTGCGTCTCGCCAAAGTGTTCAAAATAAGAAATACGCTTGTTGGGAACGGAGATTCTGATATTTTTTTTGTAGGGGTGATTATAAGAGTATGGTATGACGTGGCCAGGCTGGTGTACTGGCACTTTATCCAGCTTTTTATGCCAGGAACTCTGTTCCTTCCAGAATAGGGAGCCTCTTGTTTTTTCAGACCGGAATGGTGTGATGATGAAGACGCATCTAGCAGATCATCATTTGATTTTTCTAAGTGTCTACTCTCATTGAGGTATAAGAATACAAGTCAGCAATGCTGAAAGAGAAGAACAAGTGATTCTTGCTTTCTAATCAGCTGTAAAATAAGTTGAAAAAATGCCGCTGGGCCTTATTATATACCATAGTCGCTATGAACTCCTACACGAATTTGGTTGAGCGAACTCTCGGCGTATAAAGGCATCAAGGGATGGAGGGAGAAATCATGTCAGAACAGATACACACTTTACACGCACAGCCATTATTCTGGGCTGAAAGCTCCATCTTTCGACCTGCAGAATCCCAAGCAAACTCACTGATAGGGCCAAACGCAGGAAAACCCGCGCTGTTCCTCGCTATTTGAAGAATCGCTCGCGATGATAACCCTGGTCTTGGAATACTGCTCGAGGCTGCAGAGACTCTCTCATCTTGGAAAAGTTTAAGATAAGGTATGATCGCGTCGAAAGCGACAAAATTTGCAGGCTCTTCTTAAGGTTCAGACCATCCTCTTGTTATAGAGAGTCAGAAGGAGCATTATATGGCTTGTATAGTATATTGGTTGAACTAAGTAGGAACTACGGAGGAAGGAAAAGGTGGTCGATGGGTAAATACCCATTCACTAGCGCCGGAGCTTCGGATCAATGCGGAGATTCCTAACCACAGGGGTAACAGTACCGTTCCCTCCCTGTTTCCAACACATCCCAAGGTAACTTTGATAACTAGTGACTCTCAGAGAACCTGCATATGAGACCGTCGTATCGAAATTGGTTTGACTTCTCGTCGCATAAAATTGATTTGACGAAATTCTCAGAGAACTCCAAAGGTTTAATAAGACAATGTGAAACGTTACTTTTGTAACGTCGCACCTGATACTCATGCATGTGCTAGACTACTCTACGTCTCAAATGACTTGTTAACCTATTGACAATTGCACTGCTTCATGTTTCATTGCTTCAAATACAAACTCATCAGACAACGCTCCAGAACTTTGATCTATCTGACATGATAAATGATTCCTGGTCTTCAGGTCCCAAGCCATGCATCACCTGCTGATGTTCTCGAGGTCTCGTCAGGGCTCGATGATTTGCCGACATATTTGTTCTTTTATTTCTAAAGGAAGACAAGCTGCTAATGGCGAGGCGAGCAAAACGATCATACACAGTCCTCTTTGCAGTGCTACCCGCTCAGCGAAGCGCGATTCCTCCCCGTATGCAACACGATTTGTCTTAAATGCACTCTTGAGAGCTTTGTCTGCAAGGAAGATGGAAGACTTGAGACGTAGGACGACGCTACATTCCTCGATCCCAGCAAGCGAGTCTTGAGCATCTCTATACTTGCCAAGATGTAGATATGTCCTAGCTTTCATACACTGTCTCCAGGTAGACACCTCGAGCTGATCCAGACATTTTAAACAACCGATGAAGTCCTTCAGTGCAAAATAAAGTCCTACTGCTGAACGATAATCCTTTTGAGAATTGAAGTGATTCAAGGCCTTTTTTTGCTTCTCTGGCTGAATCTCCTTTTCGACAATCTGAATTATGCTCGTATTCCCTCTTCGCATGGCAAGACCGTGAGGAGTGTCGCCATCGCTGTCCATGGCCCACCAGTCCAAGACCTCTCGTCCTATGTGTGAAGAACCAGCAAGCATCATAACAAATTCTGGTGGTGCGTTTGCGACTGCGTGAGCTATTGGTGTAGTACCGTGGTCGTCAGAGTATTGTAATGATACGTTGTTAAGAATTAGCAATTTCCACAGTTTTGCTGCATCCTGCTCTTCCTCACAATCCTTGTCTTCCTCACTATCCTTCTCTTCCTTAAATTCCTCGTCTTCCTCGCGATCCTTCTTTTCCAGAAGATAGCAGTCTAAAATAGCATTGTAAGGGCTCTTACGTGCGTTGATCGGGTCCAATGTGAGATCTCTCATGATGGATTCGGCCATTTTCGATTTGCGATCTGCGTCATAGGTTGGGTTTTCGAATATAATGCTAAGCAGATCATAGGGATTTAGATTGCTTCGATCCTGCGGAGTCAATAGATTGTAAATAGTGTTCGCAGTTGAAAAGTTGTGAGAGAGAGCCCACTCCAACGGAGTGTCACCGTGAATGTTTGTCGCATTCACGTCGAACCTAGGCATTCGATCTTCGCTCATTAAAAACTCGACAATGTGAGAACTTCGTAGGCCCACGACATGGAGAAGTGTATGCGCCTGTGCACCAACCTTGGCATTTAGAAGCTCCGGATTTTGCAATAGTAGCCTCTTGATTACTTCGAGCTTGCCGAGTCGTGCGGCGATATGAATGCACGGCTCGCCAGCTGCGTTCAGCAGGGTCTGCCACTCTTGCGCGTCGGTGCGGGATTCTGTGTCGAAAATGTGAATTCGCTCAATCAGCTGCTGCATTTGAGGATTGCATCGAATCGCAAGATGAAACACGTAGTAAATATCTGGTTTCCACCATGCGCGCTGGTTGCGAATCTGTTGGATGCAACATGAACAAGATGAGCTCCATTTCTCAATCTCAGTGTTCAATAGATCAACAGTTCCTGCGAAAAGCGTCCATTGTGTTCCTTGCTCAATCTCTGTGTGTGTGACAAGCTTATCGAAGCTGAAATCGATGTTTGATGTCACATAAGAAGGCAAATGCTTCTGCATCTTATTCTTGACAGTTTCATCCTGACAGAAGACAGTGTAATGATTGCAGTCGGCGAGACTAGACAAAGCTATATGCCAACATTCTGGCACAAGCTCGAGTGCTTGTAGCAGCTGCACGTATTTTGGCAGATCATTCATGACGAAGTCAGACGATCTGACCTTTCTTCGTAGATGCTGACCTACTTGAGTGATAGTACAGTTGAGCAATAGCAAGATTGCTGCTGCGAGTGTCAAGTCCCAATACACAAATTAAGCGAGAAACGCTTGTTCCGCTAGCGATCGGGGTGATCATCAGCCCACTCGTAATCGCGCGCTAGTAACCCTGGCAATCTGGGTGTGTGAGAGAGTGCCGTTCCGTCACAGTCAACACGATGCTGTCCCTTAAACCGTCGTTATGGCTGCCATCCCACTGCCCTGGGTGAGCTGGGTAGGTGGGGGTGGATGTAGGAAGCTGAGGTGGATATAAGCAGTGCAGTAAACAGATATTTTGGTGGGGTGCCTAGATAGGCTTAGCTTCGTTCATCCTGGGATGGCAGCCATAACGGTTTAAAGGATACATACCTATTGTTCCAAAAGTGTGTTCAAATTTTGGCCATTTTGGCCGATCCGTAAACCAACAGGTATCACTTCTTCACACCTTTTGTTGAGCAGGAATTCGAGTCTCACTCACTTTTGCAGATTTCGTTCTTCTTGCAAGTCTGTTGTTCCAACATACAAGCAGGACGAGCAGGACGATGCCGAAAACAATATCTTCCATACCTCGTCAGGTGTGTACACAGTGAATAGATATCTACCCCGAATCCCGATGAAGACCCTGCGGATACCTCTACCCAGTTGTTATGGGAACAAGCCGAGGTCAATAGATTCGCACCTCAAGTAATCGAAGCGCTTCGCAACGGAGCACTTCATCACAACAAGATCCCTCTAGCAGAACGCCAGAATCATCTATTCTTTCGAGAAAGAAAGTATGTACCAAATTCGGATCAACTACGCCTTCGCATAATTAAGCTCGCTCATGATAGTGTCGCGAGTGGTCATCCAGGAAGAGCCAAAATGCTATGAACTGGTTAGTCGAGCCTACTGGTGGCCAAATAATTATAAGTATGTTCAACGCTTCGTACGGAAATGTCACGTGTGTACTCGTTCCAAGCCCTCTAGACAACGAACCCAAACGTTCCCTTCCAGTCCCCGAACGCCGCTGGCGTGATGTCTCCATGGACTATGTAGGTCCTTTGCTGCCCCAGTACCTTTATGGGTATCACATATGGATACGTTCTAGTCTTCGTCGTCCGCCTCACCAAAATGAGACATCTAGTTCTCACCACTTGTATGGAAGTCGAAGAAGCTACAAATTGCTTCTATGCTCATGTTTGGAAACACCATGGTTTACCCGAATGCGCATAATATCCCGAGACCGATGGTCAAACCGAGAGAGTTAATGCTGTCATGGAGCATTACCTTCGAGCCTTCGTCAACTACATGCAGAACGACTGGGCTAAGTGGCTCTCAAGAGCCGAATTCGCCGCCAATGACGCATTCTCGTCAACCACCCTCGCCTCTGTTGGAAATAGGGGAGATGGTAATCTCCGCCTTCATAGGGCTGGTAGGGCTGGGGCCCGCTAGTCGAGTTTTCACCTTCCACCTCCTAGATAGCCCCTTAACAACAACAACCAATATGTCAATATGCCCCCATATGACCTCGTATTCCAACAGCCTCGCCATTCTTGGCCAATTCGGGTCAAAATCCACGTCTAGGTTTCGAGCATCCCGAACCTCTGCCCAGTGATATTACGTCTCAAGCTAGAGACAAGTTAATTAAGATCGAAGAGTTCACCAAGAAGATGGAGGAACTTACTCAATACCTGCGTGATGAGATGCTCCTCGCTCAAGCCATCTACGAATCCAATGCCAATCGCTCCCGTCGTCCTTGTCCCAGATACTTCGTCGGAGACGAGGTTTGGCTAAACGCCCGCAACCTCAATATTGCCCGTCCCGTAGTCAAACTGGACGATACCCAGGTGGGCCCATTCAAAGTGATTTCGAGAATCCTCTAGTCATCGAGTTAGACCTTCCCACTTCCATGAAAGTGCATTCAGTCTTTCATGCCACCCTCCTGAGTCACACTGCAAGTGACCCACTCCCCGGTCAACGTCAAGAACCCCGAGAACCCGTTATCGCCGAGAACGGCGAGAGATCCTGGTATGAACTCCAAGCGTGATCGACACTATACTTCACCACTGCTCAAGTATTATGTCGATTGGGAAGAATAGCCCCCCACTTGGGAACTTTTCAGCCTCCCAGATGGCTGTGACCAAGCCCTTGAAGAATACCACCTCGTCAATCCCGCAGCCGAAGGACCACATGAATGCCATATGTGGTGCCTCAATGTCAATGCCAAGAATCCTAGTCCTCGCTTCCTCGTCTCGTCCTAGCCCAGATTTATTCTCGTCCAGGATGCACCATCACGTTAAACCGCGTCCAAATTGCGTTCTAGTCGTGCACCATCACGTTAAAATGCGTCCAGCGTCGTACCCCCCCCGTCTTGTCTCTTCGAACCTTGTTTCCCTCGTCTGCTTCGCAGGAGCTCAGCCTTGAGAAGGAGAGTTACTGTCATGGTGCTGGATCACTACCTCGGTCCCGTCTAGATCTGGCCTAGATCTGGCTAAAAACCTGGCCAAGATCTAGGGCGCAGCAGTTGCCTAGCGTTTTGCAATCTTAAACCCGGCCTCTGAATCATGTAAACAGAAGCTCGTCCTCGCCCTCGCTTTCATTTGTCTTTCGTCCTGTAGTACTTTTCGAAGATATCACTGTTCATAGGACATGTGGGAAGTCGCAAATCGATCGACTTTCGTCTGCATCGAACGAGGTGTAGCATCACTGAAACGACGTTCACGCTCGCCCCCTCCCTCACTGCTTCCCTCTCTCGTCTCTCGTCTTTCCCTCGTCTCTTTTCTGCCCTCTCGCTCAAAGATTGTTGCCGGCTCAGGCCCGATGATACGTAATGATCTCCTCCGAGTGATAATCCGGCTAAAGGCATAACAACAATGATGAAGTAAAGGGAACATGGTGAAGGAAAGTTGAGAATTCAGAGTGTGTGCGGCCAGAGTTGCAGCCCCGGGGAATGGGGAGGGGAAGTAGGGAGCGTTTTTTAAAATATATTATCCCGATCCATTCAGCTTAAAAATAGTTCGGTTTTATTTGATTCTAAAGAATTCTTGTCTCATTTCTCAAAGAGAGAAGACTCGATTCGGTTGATTGCAGAATCAGAATCCATATACTCTACAGCGTCGCCCAAAATACCACGTACCAATGGGGGTGGTCTACAGAGCAGCTGCCTAACGGAAGGGGCTCGAGTAGCACGTGAGTAGGTCACACCCCTGGGCGCAAGGGTGCCTGGCTATATAAAAATTAGACGAAAGAAAGCAGCGTAGCGTGATTGAGCTTATGGGCTTGAGCTTTGCGTGGTGGAGATCGCGTGGGAAACTGATTGGCTATTTGTCTTCGCTTTCCTCCCCCCACCACCCCCTTCCCCCCCACCACTCCATGCGAATTTGCCTCGGCTCATACCGGATCATACATCGAAAAGATCTCATTCTCAGCTTCGGCAAACTCTCGCATCACCGTCACCCTTCGGCCCTCCGACCTCGGCTGGATTTCGCACGCAAACGGCTTGGGACAGTGCAAGAAGCCCTCCGAGTAGCCGGTTCTGGCATCCACGTCCACAGGAACAACAGTACCGTGAGCGTCTGTTTTCTACGGAATGTCAAACGCCCATAGGGGTTTGGCTATGGCTAAGAACAGGTTCCGTTCCGCAAGGTGTATGCCGGGGCAAATACGGCCCTTTTCACGCTAACGTAGCTGAGCTTTGGAGTGGTCATATTTGCTGAAAGAGTTACGCTGTCAATCGCCGTTGACATACGGAGCAAAGGCTCCTTGTAAAAGATTGTCGAGCTGATCGAAGTTGCTGTATCCAAAATTGAGGCCCAAGAGCTTCCGGCCCAATGCTTGAAGGGATTTGCCTTAGGGTCAGCATATACTCCAGTCAGTATCTTACCCTCCTTTTCGAAATGTTCGAGTACCTCCTACGGGAAACCCATTTCCGGGACTCCAACTCTCGCAAGGTAATCAATCGAGAAGGTGTTACTTAGACGTGTCAACGGTTAAAACAATCATATCCACAACAGACAGCTTTTATCATCCAAGAGTGGTCATCCAAATCCGTGATCTCTAACGATACCAATCTTGAAGATATCCGTATCTGATTGTGCTTTAGAAAGACCTGGACCTGTCGTGGCGGACTGACGACAACTGAAGCTCTGAGATTTACATTGCGTAGAGAGTAGCCTGGTAAAGCTGATAAGAAAGTATTGAGCAGGACTGCAGCTGGTACTATCCCTGCTCCATGAAGCGCATGGCTGCCAGGGAAAGGCTTTACTTGTTGGTTTAGATAGGTCTGCCAGAGCACGTTGTTTGTTCCACCTACCTGCGCACGTTCTCCTAGAAGGACATGTGCCTGAACATCGTGAGTGACTTTATTTCTAGTAGCTGGGTTTGTAACTGCCCGTCAGTATGGTTGATGCTCCCATATTGTAGCCGGAACCTTGTGCGACCAATCGACCTGGTAGAACTTCTTGAAATTGAAATTATCCCCTACGCAATAGAGCTTGCCAAGCCTAAGCAGCGAACTCTTTCGAGTCCGTTTTTCGCGTACCAGTGCCGGTATGACTATGCTTTCGGAAGTGTCAGCGTTCATGAGGGTTTCGTTAACGGAGTGAGTTATTATGGGGTGGCTAGAAATCTCGACAAATACTTTATATCCATCTTCAGTGGCTGCGGCCACAGCGGAGGCGAGGTGCACTGGTTTAATTATGTTGTCCACTCAATATTCAACGTCTCTGGCTCTTTTTGCTCGCAGGTCGATGTTGAATATAAACAGCCTGATAGTTTTGATGTTGGAGCGCCGGTCAATTTTTCACGCAGCGAAGTCACCAGGACATCAGTAAAGAAGTATGGAACGCAACGTCCGATTTAAAGGCCCGTACTTCGATGCCTTTCGCTTCTAAAGTAGCCGATAGTTCTTTGACTGCGTTCACAATACCCGAGAAAACACAGGAAGTGGGGGATGCATGTATCGCAACGTGTATGTCGGCGCGCGGGCCTATGTCTTCGGCTGCCTCGCTACTACTGATAAGGATCATTGCACCATCACCAGCCACACGCCGGTAAAGGCGCGCTCTGATACAACATACCAAAGCTCCTTCTCGCGAGGTTAGCACGCCGGCACTAACAGACGCGGCAATTTCACCCAGAGAATGGCCAATGCAAGCTCGAGGTACTGCGCCATTGGCCTTCATGACCGCAGTAAGACCTACTTGCATGATGTATGTCGCTACCGATATCTTGTCTGTCGTTTCAAAGTCTTCAGATCGGAGAGCAGCAGTGATAGAAAAGTCCATCTCCTTTGCAATAACCGGCTCTAGGTGGTGGACGACCTTCGCGAAAGCTGACTCTGCATCAATGGGCATTTGACTCATACCTCTCCATTGTGCACCATGTCCAGAAAACACTCAAACAGCACCATTATCGTTTTCTTTGGAAAGCGTGTGGTCCCTTACAATTTTTTCTGAAATTTCACAGCCTCTGCTTGAGTTTCTGCGATGATTGCAGTCCGAAATTTATGGTGCCCTCGTTTGACAGCCAGGGTGTAAGTCATAGAGTTCAGATTGAGTCAGCGAGCGAGTTTTGCAGCTGTAGATTTGATACGAGATGAATGAGTTCCAGAGAGCGTTATAATGGTAGAACCAGATAAGTCAGACGAGTCTGAAAGCAGTTTGCGGTATGATGGCGGACCAGTAGAGGCTGCCTCAATAATGGCATGTGATACGGTTCCCCGTACTCATAGGACGCAACAGCTGCTCTAAGCGACTGTCCCTCTGTATCTCATGATGTTGACTCAGTGACAGTTCGGAGCAAAGAATCCTTTCAGTTGATCTTGCTGAAGAGTGTATTTAGATTAGCTTGTGATGGTATCAGTTTGTACTCAACGGCCATTACGGCTTTGATGAAACCCATGACACCCGCATCGGCTTCTAGATGCTCAATATTTGGCTTTATAGAGCCAATAAAGCAAGGTTCGGATCTAGGCGTGCGAGCTCCTGAAACATAAACGTTGGCCATCGCGGCGAATTCCGTGGGGTCGCCTAGCGAAGTAGAAGTCGTGTGCGCTTCGATATAGGATATAGTGTCTGCTAGGACTCCGGCTTCTTTCAAATCCTGTCAAGCCACCCGCTCTTGTACTTGTTAATTGAGCGTCATGATATCGTTTGTGCGACCATCGGCTCCTACGGCAGAGCCTTTGAGGATCGCCAAAATGTGGTCGTTATCCTCAATGACATCTGCTAGTCGCTTGAGGATGACTATTCAACACTCTCACCACGTCCATAACCAGCTGCCGTGTCATCAATGAACAGCGCCCATCAGTAGCAATGGCGCCTGCTTTTTCAAGAATCCGAGTGAGACCTAGCCCAATCAAAGCATTGACCCCTCCAGCGATAACGAGGCAGGTCTCCTTTGCAAGAAGAGCTTGACGTCCGTGATGAATCGCCACCAAAGTCGAAGCACATGCCGCATCAACGGCGCTACTAGGTCCCATCAGGTCCAAAAAGTATGATATGCGGTTAGGAATCCCACAGAACGCAGTGCCAACTCCCATCCAGGACTCAATATTTTCGAGCAGCAGTCGAGAGTAATCGTCAGAGTTAACGCTCGTAAACACAGCAGTTTCAGATCCGCTAAGGCTCTGGGAAGGAATTTCAGCATGCTCAAGAGCTTCCCAAGCAACCTCCACGGCAATCCTTTGTTCGGCTTCACCTGGTGATATCCCAAAGAAGGCAGCGTCAAAATCCTCTAATCTATCAACAAAGTAGCCTTTGAAGGTTGTATTACCGGGCTGGCGAGTGTTATAAGGTTTCCATCGCATTTTTGGCATATCTCCGGAACCATCACTTTTCCTAAGTAGGAAGTCCCACAGCAGTGACGGAGTATTATTGGCTCCTGGGACGCGGCAAACATATCCAATGACGGCAATGTCATACAGAGCTGACGTAACATTTGTGTAGTCATCTTCTTCGCTAGGGGTAGCCTGAGTGTCTAGCGCCGACATCGACGAAGAACTTGATGTAACAGTCGGCATTGTGGAGTGTGATGTTCAAGATGGAATGTCGCCGGGAAGAAGCTGACGATACATCAAGGTTTGCTGGACAATGCGAGAAGTTAAAAACCAAACATCACTCGTATAATTTCAGTATGACGGCGGTAAGTGATAGACTAAACATGATCGATGTTAACATCTCTTTCGCCGACTCTCTCGTCTAAAAGTCAGAACCTAAATCCCGCACCTCACTCCAAAGAATTATGCGCAGCGACCACGGTTCAACGGCGCTGAGGCAGACATCGACACATAGCTCGACGAGATTCTACGAGACGTACTCTACCACCCCAAATTGGGCAAGGTCCTGCTAGCGCAGACCGCCGTCACCTTTAGGGATGGAAGAGGTCAGCGTCCACTCCTCTCGGAACTCCAACAACGCCGCCCGCCGCTCCCGCTCCACCCGCTCGTCAAACTCCCGCTGCGCCTCGTTCCGCGCCAACTGCCTCTCCTCCTCGGAGCTCGACAAGCTTCCTGGCCACCTTCGGCCCTGCTATTCAAAGCCCATACACCTCATCATCACCTCAATGTGCCTTGGGGACCAGCCTAATAAGAGCTGGGGCCAAAGCATACTGGGCATACCATCACTGTGCGGCCTGGAGATATTGAGCGAGTAGGGCGGTATGAAAGGTCGAAGAAAGCCGTTTTTCTTTTTTTATTGTGTCCCAAATTAAACATCCTGCTTCATCAAAAGTCCGGTACAACGCTTCATATACTGTATGAGATACAACTAAAGAAATTGGTAATAGATCTGGCAACAGTGCATTACACTCGTGAACTAGGTCAGAAAATACAAAGAACTTTCATGGTCAACGCCTATATCGCCGCTGTGATCCAGCTGCCTTTCCCCGCTGGCAAATTCTCTGCGCCTGCTCTTGACTGCCTAACATACTCAAATCCCAGCCTTTTGACATGCCGCACATCAGGGTATCGGCCAGAAGTGACTTGAGATGCTATCAAGTCAAACCTTCTCTTTGAGGGGTTCCGCTTCTTGTTACAACTATCCGTTTGTCGATCATTTACTCCAGTTCTGTCCCTTCTTTGCGCTCATGTTTTGGCTGCAATGAGGATCTCTTTATTGTATTCTCTAGTTGATTCATATCACCACCTTCGCTCACACTAGCTTCACCAGGTTTGCATTCGCACCGGAGATTTTGAATATCCAGCTGAAGATCTTTAGCCTCCAGCTCAAAATGGTCCTGCTCTCTGACATCTCCGCTTCCATCTCCGCTCTCATCGTTCCCATCTCCGCTCGTCGTTCTCATCTCCGCTCTCACCGTTCTCATCGTTTTCATCTTGACATCTCTTTGGAGAGGAGAGCCGATCCAGCTGGAAGTAATGACAATATGCCCATAAACCTAAAAGAGTACCTGACTTCATGAAAGTTTTCTCATAACAAGGTAGCAAATCCGTTCCCTAGATACTAGGACATGAAGAGCACTCGTCGAGGGAACACTCCTCACCTCCAAATGGTGAGCGTTCTGGGGGGGCTCGTCGACGGAGCACTCGTCCAGGGAGTACTCCTCACATCCAGAAGGTGAGGGTTCGGGGGGGGATACTCGCAGGGAAAGCATTCGCCGGGGAAGTACTCCCCACATCCAAAAGGTGAGGGGTCCGATGGGGGGAAAGCTCGTCGGGGGAGCACTCGCCAGGTGAGTACATCTCCAAAAGTTGAGGGGTTCGCTGGGGGCAGTACTCGTCGAGGAAGCACTCGCCAAGGGAGTACTCCCCACATCCTAAAGTTGTGAGTCACACGAAAAGAACCATACCTTGGGATGGTTTGCCATAACGTTTGCTGAGCCTGAGTCAGTCGAGTGGGTAGACTGAAGTTGGGAGATGGTATACGGCTATAGGCGATAGAAGTTAAGAGTTGGTATACAGCCATAAGGCATGAGAGCTGGGAGAGAATATACCATCATCAGGCACAAGAGCTGGGAGGTAGTGGTGATGGGCCATGACAGCTGGGAGCTGGTATACGGCCATAAGGCATAAGAGCTGGATGTTGACGGGTTGAGGGCGATCGATTTGAAGCGGACCCACTCAGAGGCAGTCTGATTGATAGTTGCAACGCCTATCTCGGGCCTAAGCTTCTCGATAATGCGGCTGTGGAGACATTGGGAGGTAGCGCTGGAAAAGTCGCAACTGAGCTTGATGACGATTGCATAATCCACCATCTTTGACTGCATCGCGTCCGTAGAGATGTTCCATGGCAATAGTGACCGATTTGATATTTTTGCTGAAGTGATGTCAAATTTCACGTTCTTTCCAGTAACCTTCAGAGGCAAGACGGAGGATCCTGGAATGAACCTCGCTGTTTCATCATGCTTCACTAGACACTCATTGGTAGCCTGACAAATCATTCCAGCAATATGTCAGAAAAGCTCGTGGCCAAGATCTTCAGTCGCCTTCTCCTCGGTCTTCTTCCCATCCTCTTCCATACATTCATCGTCTTCCAGATCGACACACATTGCTTCATATTTTCCTTTCACACCTGATGGTATAATCTTCCTGCCTTTGGCAATCCGCGCTTCATATCCTTGACCAAATCTTGTAGATCTGTGAGCACTGTGGATGTAGACCAAGCTCTTGCATCCACCGACATGTCAGTTTGCTCGCCTACGTCAGCTTACGTCTATGAAGGCGAACGGAAGGATTGACCTGATCGAGGATTTGATGTCGGGGGAGACTGATTCCGTTGCTGGTGTCTACCAAGTCATGGCTGCTTTGCGGAGGCTTGCGCAATGGGTCAATGACAAGTAGTTTGAGAGGGAGGTTTTAGGTACAGCGCGATGGTACTGCAACTATTATCGAACGACTACTCCTCCTGCTTCTACTATTGTTCCTACCATTGCTCCTATTGCTTCAACACGGTGTGTCAAAGCTTGAGCGGTGCAGGTATGGTGTAGGAGCTAATGATATCTTTCGTCAACGATGCCTGGGTCCTTTCTCCTCCGCTTCCTCCTCTTCCCCCGACTCTGACGAAGGACGAAGTTCTGTCGCATATTCGGGGATCCGTGGCCAGAGACCTTTGATCGTGGGCATAGGAGCTAGGCAAGTCGACGTCTCACCCAACTGCATGGTTTCTACAAGACCGGCCGCCTCGTTGCTCCTGCAGCAACCCCCCGCCCGGGTATTCCCTCAGTCATCGATCAAGGAGGAAGCCGCGGGACCACCCATCTCCCTCGTCGATATTCGCAGGAGCTGCGAAACTTTCGGCACAGCGTTGCTTGGCCCTCGACCAGGCGATTCCGTGCCAAGGGCCAGCAACGACCCCTTACCAGCCAGGCTGCAATGCAAATGATGATGAGCACTGTTCAATGGACTGGCTTTGGTGTTCGTTTGACTTTAATTTCGGGTAGCGGGGGATTTGAAGTTCAAATAGAAGTGTTTGTCATTTTCCTTCTGATCCGATACAATAGATCATGTCAACTGCAATCGATATGAGAAGAAATCCGCTAGGCCTTCGTGTGGCAGGACTCCGAAGCTTTCCCTTGAGACGTCCGACTTCAGTGGAATTAAGATGTGCCTGTGCAACAAATTCACCACCCGCCAATTGCTCTCAAACTTCTCGCGTGCAAAAACCCTCAATTCTTTTCGAGTCAATTTGTCTGTGATATTGAACGAGGTGCGGCAGATGCGGCGGTAGAGAGAGAGGGAGAGGGGGCGGAGGCGGAGATGGTGATGAAGGGTTGGTGTTGATAGGGTTGGGGGGCAAGGCGGAAGGGGCGGGGTGCTGGGGAGAGATGAAGTCATCAGATGAGCGGAAGTTTCCCGGCAGACGAAAAACCTCGATTACTATTCTATCACGCTCTCCACCTCACCCGCCAAACCCCATTTACCACTCGCAACCCACCAATGCCCCCTCACCGCCGCTACCTCCGTCTCTCTGCTTACATCGTCCTTGAATGCCGCATTCGCACTTGACAACTCATCTGACGCCTCTCGCTGACTCTTTCATTTGCGCTCGCCCGCTTCCCCCCGCATGATCCAAGCCGTAAGCTGTCGATGTTGACGAATGAGTGATGGGTGCGAAGGCAAGGGCGAAGGGAGGAGTGGGGAAGAGGAGGAGAGTGGAAAGGGAGATACGTCTGCGCTGTTTCTTTTTCGGGGTTTGGCTAGCTGACGCTGATTTTGGGGGTAGACGACTTGAAAGATTCCCTCATCACAACAGGAGAGGCGCGGCACTTGATTCTGCGCAAGGAGATGCGGATTAAGAACAAGACAAAATCTAAATTGGGCACCAACGGTGGGAGGGGATGACAAGGATGTGGTTGATTACGGATGATGGGGAGGAAGAGCTCCCTCTCTTGTGAAATCAGTCGATTGCCAGCTCCCTTTCTTGTGGGACCGGCCGGTTCAACAACCAGCCAGCTCCCTCCCTTGCTCTATCGCGTAGATGTTGTTCAAAACTATCAAGAACTCTCGGGGAAAGGCACTTCAATATATGCTCTCAAATAATAATCTGCACTCCTAACCGAATAGCGGCATCTTCGTCTGAAAAACCTTGGTAATTGCTAAGCCATGAGAAGGAAAGTGTGAGCAGTATAGGGATTACACGTTCAAATGCATGACCACGTTCGTAACGGCCGTCATTCAAATTCTTCCCAAAGGCCTATAGATCACTTGAAACCGGCCCAGTTGCACGAATACTGGCCTCAGTCAATGGCATTTGATATGCCTATGCTACCTTTTTATGGAGCGGTGTCTCCTCGGCTTGCCATCAGGACAACCACGAAGCTTCTTGCAATATTCAACGTTCCTAATTGTACGGTCCCATGATTGAATCCCAGACTCGTCTCTGATCGCTTGGAATCCGAGCATGTCTTCCCGTAGGAGGTATACAGTATTCCGCACACTTCCGACCTCGAAGAGATAATGGGGTACCGTTATAGCAATGCTCATGTCTACGAGAAGACCTCCTCTGTAGTTCCGCAGTCTTATATCCCTCGGGAAGACACCTAACCTTCGCATCCTTACGAGGTCTCTTTGCATCTTGTTGAGCAGCTTTTTACTTAGCGGGACTGTATCTGGAATCAGATCCTTAAGGATGGCACGGAAGGGCTGTCTCTTGGAGACTGGGAGTGAGGCATCTTTGTGGGACCTATCCCATACGGACACGCCAAATCTCTCACGCAGATTTGCTTCCTGGTCTGCTGAGACAGCCATATGACCATAGCAGCGAGCGGCAACCGTTCCGTTCACCTTAGACTCGATGAGTCGGCCATAAGCACGACACTCATTGTAGAAAGGGTCCGATAGGGCGCGAACGACGCTGATAGAAAGGTCGGCTTTTTCTTGCTGAGTGAGAAGACATAAAGCTTTAGTAACATCATAGAACTTGAACTGCAAAACCTGTCAGCGGGGTAATCGGAGTTGGAAACAGCAAGCTCACAATCTTTAGTGCGTAGGCCTTCCCTTTGATCGAGACTTCAAAAACATGCGACTGGCCATTCTGTTCATTATCGCTGAGCAGCCGCACAAAATCTATGTTGAGTTTCCTGCCGTTGAAGGGGGCGAGTGTTGGGCCTTCGCATTTTGGGAGAGGTTTGCTGAAACAAATGCGCACCTCCTCTGATTCAGGACCAACCAGCATGATAAAGTATGCTAGACATTGATCATGAGTAACCAAGTTACATAGAAGGCAACCCCAGCAACTAGTCAGCCTCATAGGGCTACTAGCGTATACTTTTTGGGGGCCAGAAATCTATAACCGCTTCAAGCTCTCTGTTGATGCTTTAGACTAAAGTGATCGAAGTGCTCCAGCCATCGAAGGAAAATTCAGTCATTCGAATAGTCTGTATCAGAGATAGTGACTAGCACGTCATCATCAAGATCGATGTTGAAATGAGAAATCAAAATATGCACTTCAGTCATAATTAATGCTCGTCGCAATTGTGCGACTCGCATTTAGCAAAATATATGGTTACCTTTGGTACAATTATTTGTAACAAACATAATGAGCTACAAGTAGACAGAAAAGACTATCGCTTTGTTACATTAATGTTCAATAGCTGTGGTTAATGTAACAATTTCTTGGTCGAATTCTTGCCTGGATCTCTACCAAAACGCCCTACCGAACTTCCTACCAAACGCTCTACCACGTCAAACAGTGCTTCAAACAATGCTTCCTACATGGCTTCCTACCTGCTCACTGCCTTATCTCGAGCCCGGGGATCAGACCGCTCTTGGCACCCTTTTCAACCCGCATCACCATACCATCCAGCGATCGCGGTTTGACTTACAGATCGAGCATCACGGCCTGTCATCCCGGAGGAGTCTTGCTCAATTCATTTACAAGAGGGTCGGTTCCAGTTTTCAACGGTCGCATCAAAAGATATGATTCGACACGTTATTTGATCATTGTCTGTTTCAGCTTTGTTCTTCTCACTGCGCCTCGGCAGAAGTATGATCATCCCTCGTTGCTTCATTCACATGAAGAAGAGGAAAGTACGATAATTCTTCGTTGATTCATTCACTCAGAGGAGAACGAAAAGTATGATCACCTTTCGAGGGTTCATTCACCCAGAGAAGGAAGAATAGTATGATCATCCCCCCGATGGTTCCTTCCCTTAGGGAAAGAAGAATAGTATGATCATTCTCCCGATGGTTCCTTCCCTTAGAGAAAGAAGAATAGTATGATCATTCTCCCGATGGTTCCTTCCCTTAGGGAAAGAAGAATAGTATGATCATCCTCCCGATGGTTCCTTCCCTTAGGAAAAGAAGAATTCACGGTTGTAATCACGACCTCTGTACATGTGAGAGGAAATTAACATACACGTAACCCTAGGTGACACACTTACATGAATTCTCTGTCAATTCACTGCGAGTTGAACTCATAAAGTGCTCATTTAACTCTTTGCTTTAAGTTCTTTCCTCGCGCCAAACTCTTGAGCCTGAGCAACTTTCGTGTTCATTGACTCTGAAGATTCTTCTTCATCTGTCGTAGTTCGCTTCTATTCAACAGCTTGATTCATCAACCTTCTTCACGCCTTCTTCTTCTCACCATCTGCATCGGACAGCAACCCTTTCTCCGTCTACTTCTTTCCCTCGTTCGCGATCCCTCGTCACCATGGCCTTCCCCACCGCCGGTAGTTTCACCGCCGCCTCAACTATGCAAAGCGTGGAAACGTTCCTAACTCATCTCCAATCTCATGCCACGGACGGCATCCGAGTTCATGAGCATCTGACTTCTTTTCAAGAGGCGAAGCAAAAGATCAACTACCTTCAGTCTCTTGACGACGCTGATGAACGAGAAGACGAGCGACAATGCACCACCATCTCCGCCGCCGTCAAAGCCTGGCCGGCATCCGGAGGGTTCATGCTGATGACCAGTGACACCAAAGGAGCGGCGCGATTGACGAATGAACCTTCTTCGTGGCACTGCATCTGCGTGCTGCGTCACAACTCCACCCTATGGGTCTATGATCCGGCCTGCGATCCCGACGCAATGCCGCCCAAACAGCGCATTGGCCAAATCACGGGATTGGCGATGATGAAGGCTCTGTGGACCTATTGCGGCAAGCACGGCATCATCATCCACAATGTGCGTATCACCGGCGTCGCCGATGACCAAGAACAATGCATTCCTCTCGCCTGCCTGTGGATGGAACGAATGGTTCTCGGCGGAAAGACGCAATGGCCGACCCTGGAGGATTGTGCGAACTGGCGAGAGCTAACCAAGTGACGGTTGCAAGACCGTCTCGTCTGCTCCTGTTGAATTCAATTATGCCTTCATGTATTATAGATTTTAGCTATTCATTTCATTGAAAGGATCAAGAACAATGTATCATTTGATGCGATCGACCGAAACTGAAATCGATGAGCTCGTTGAAATCGCAGAAGTTCTGGCAACGACATGATGCGTTGCAAAGGTTGCGACCGTCAAGATTGAAAGAGTCTAACCCTAAGATAATTCAAAAGGCTGAGATTATCAAGTAGAAAGATAAATCAAGCTTCTTCGATGCAAGCATGAGTGAAAGAAATTAGTTGAAAAGATGTTTATTGTCATCAATAACGTCGGCTTGAAAGATCATTTATGATAGAGCGTTATTCGTATTCAAGTAAAAGGTTGCGAGTTCAAGTTTGAATTAAACTTGTCGGTTCAGTCACATTGACTCGACTCAAATCGAGCTTCTTATTCTAAAGACATGGGCTTTGCGGTGTAGGTGACGGCGAGCAAGTACACGTTGAACAGTGAGCTCTCGACCGTCCATTACCTAACCTTTCAGTTCTAGGCCAAACCCTCCTTCGAGCTGTCGGCAAAGCCTGTAACTTGAGCGTACTCTTATCCGAATGAGCTTCGCGCAGAGGATGCAAAGCTTCGTCAATGCTCTTATCCGAGTGATCCGTTGCATTATTCTCGTCCAAAGTTTCCCTGTTTCCTTCATCTTCTTCTTCTTCATCATCGTCTTCATCGTCGTGATTCTCACTGTCATCGGTCTCCCTTCGCGCCTCTTTCGATCTTCGCAAGCTATCTTGCATCGATTCTTGATGAAGCTGCCAAGCCGTTTGAAAACCAAAAACAATTCTGCTCTGCCGACCTGGCACCTTACTAATCCTCAGTTGTTGTTTTTCCTGTGACGTCGCAGATCTTGTAGTAGCGACATCATCAGGATTCTTCCCTTCGTCGTCATTCTCAGAACAACTGTCTGTCACAAATTCCTTAGACGAGGGCTTCACTCGTGGCCGTCGTGCTTTTTTGAAAGGAGGCTCAGACTCGTCCGAGCTGAGCGTTTGAGAAGGGCACGAACGTCCGAGATCAACAGGCATGTCGTTCCGCTATGCTGATTTCGATTTTGGCGCTGGGAATCCTCCATCAGTTGAGAGCTTAGCCGGGAAGAACCGAGTGTGACACGCATGGCGACTTGTTTTTCTAGCGCATCAAGGGCGATGTTCTTGTCGGATTGAAGCTTACTGAGGGAAGCGAGGGCGCGAAGCAGGTGATCGCTGAATCTGAGGGGCTTCAGAGTGTCGGACAGCAACTGATCAGGCAGACAGCCCCATTGTTGAAGAATGGTTCGAGACGATTGTTGCTGTTCGATCTAGAATCAGCCGAAAGCTCGGATGAAACGAAAGTCAAGGCAAGAACATTCACCTGTCGCTTTTGTAAGATGTTCTGTGCTTTAAGCATCTCCTTCAGAGCACCATCGTAGTGCACCTCCTCCTTGAAGGCCTCCAGACTCTCGTACCCTTCACGCCATATTTCCTCTTGAATCACATACTGCCATGTTATCCACGTATATTCCAGCGCCAACTCTCGCCCGTTCTCTCCCGCTCTCAGCCTTTCTTTGATTCTATCAAGACGCCGCAAGCCCTGATTCGACAGAGCGTGCATTTCATCCTCAATCTGCTGCCGAAGTCCTTCGATGCTCTTTGGCAGTGTCGACAGGGTCTCCAAACTGCGGTTTGGATTTTGTGAAAGCGCAACAACTGCGCTGCTTGACATTGACATTGTGAGCGAATTGAATCAAAGATTAAATCAAAGTCGCAACGTAGCTTGAAAGTGAATTGCATGAAGCGCGATGAATTTAGAAATTTTTTTAAGGTTTGGGTCAGTCATCTTCGGGGCTGGGCACCGACCCTGATCATGGTCGGTGCCAAGCTCATGTTTCTAACGGGGAAACCTCTATGATTTAGTAGGTGCATCTCCGGCGCCTTCCCCAGCGAGCGCATTGAGGAACCCTCTATTATTTGGTAGGTGCATCCCCGGCGCCTTCCCCCGCGAGCGCAGTGGGGAACCCCCTAACATTTAGTAGATGCATCCCCGGCGCCTTCCGCTGCGAGCGCTCTCAGATAGCAATACACACAACCAGTAAGAGCTACTCGCGATCTTCGCGATTCAGAAGTACAACCGTGGCTCCGAAGCTGTTCCCATCGTTTGAGGACGTACAGCCCAAGCCCAAAGGGCGGCCAACCCTGGGCGATAAAGGCGTAGTAGGTGGAGGAGGAAAATCGGGCTTCGATGGGAAGAGGCTTGGCAAAGGAGGGTTGAGGAGCCAAGAAGACGTACAGCCCAAGGCCAAAGCGCGGCCAACCCTGGGCGGTAAAGGCGTAGTAGGCGGAGGAGGAAAATCGGGCTTCGGGGGGAAGAGGCTTGGCAAAGGAGGGTTGAGGAGACTTGGATATGTCGATAATGATACCGATCAAGAGAATGTGCGCCAGAATCTTCCCCAGCGAGCGCATGGGGGAAAGGTGTCGGCCAATTTGGTAGAGAGTCCTCAGCTACACTGCCGATAGGGCTGAGCACTGCTGATAGGGCTGAAAACCTCCGGTAGGGCTGAACATAGATGGGAACAGATAGGTTTTGGGAGCCTTCCCATCTATGTTCCGGGTGCATCAAATAGCCACTCAGCATAATAGCCATTCAGCATAGTCCGAGCACTCTCCATGACTCCCGACCGAGCTCTCTTCATGACTCCCGACCAAACACCCTCCATGGCTCCCGACCGAGCTCCCTTCATGACTCCCGACCAAACACCCTCCATGGCTCCCGACCAAACACCCTCCATACGGCTCAGGTCATGCCACCTAGCTCTGATGGCTTTCTCTGAAAATAGTCGACTCGGGCCCGCAGACGGCCGTGCGCCGATGAAGTATGCACCGGATAGAATTGTCTTCTCTTTCCAAGTATTCAAGTACCAGCGACCGAGAACGCTCGGCGTAAATCTATGCAGCATGTTAGTCATCTTAACCACCCAGCGTAATAGCCATCCAGCATAAGAGCCACTCGCCATAGCCATCCAGCATAATAGCCACTCAGCATAATAGCCACCCAGCGTAATAGCCACCCGGCATAATAAAGTACCATGCAGTCGTAATCTCCGCTAGAACGCTCGATTCATGTACGGTTCCGTCTCAAGACGTCTCCTTAGCAAATATTAGGCGAATAGATGGGAGAGATTTGGAAAGGGGATCAGCGTCTCAACGGCGCTTCGGATTGTAGGTAGATTTGTCGAAGCCTAGGACTATGAGCATTGGGTTCGGCTCAAGCCTGCGGACAGCCGTGCGCCGATGAAGTATGCGCTGGATAGAATTGTCTTCTCTTTTCAAGTATTCAAGTACCGGCGAACGAGAAGTCTAAGATGCCACCTAGCCTGATGGCTTTCTCTGAAAACAGTCGGCTCGGGCCTGTAGACGGCCGTGCGTCGGTGAAGTATGCACCGGATAGAATTGTCTTCTCTTTCCAAGTATTCAAGTACCGACGAACGAGGGCGCTCGACGTAAATCTATGCAGCATGTTAGTCATCTTAACCACTCAGCGTAATAGCCATCCAGCGTAAGAGCCACTCGCCATAGCCATCCAGCGTAATAGCCACTCATCATAGCCATTCAGCATAATGGCCATTCAGCGTAATAGCCACCCAGTACCTCTCTTTCCATGTATTCAAGTACCAGCGGACGAGAATGCTCGGCGTAACTTTCTGTTCTAAGGTTCACTTGTGATTTACTGAATGAGGCCTGACGAAATCGGTAACCTCCTCCGATAGATGAAGTGACTGCGTTGTTAGAGGAACTTCGACATAGCTGCGTTCAAGATATTCACCAAATGGGAATTGTGTTCAAGCTCGAAGGGACTGCGGTCGAGTAACTCTAAGAAGGTTAGCGAAACTTCGACATGACTGAATCTAAACATAGCTGCGTTCAAAGTATCCACCAAATAGAGACTGCATCCAAGCGCGAAAGGACTGCTGTTGTGTAATCCTAAGAAGGTTAGCGAAACTTCGACATGACTGAATCTAAACATAGCTGCGTTCAAAGTATCCACCAAATAGAGACTGCATCCAAGCGCGAAAGGACTGCTGTTGTGTAATCCTAAGAAGGTTAGCGAAACTTCGACATGACTGGATCTAAACATAGCTGCGTTCAAAGTATTCATCAAATGGAGACTGAGTTCAAGCGCGAAGAAACTGCTGTTGTGTAGATATGGAAGGTTGGCGGAACATCTACATGACTGAATCTAAACATGACTGCGTCCAAGATGTTCACCAAAGGAGGACGGGATTCAAGCTCAAAGGATCTGCGGTTGAGTAGACACGGAACTTCGACATGTTAGATGATGCAATGAATGTAGCGATCTGCTCCTCATGGTTGGGAGACCCTCCACGACGCGCTCAAGATATCCATCAAATAGAGACTGAGTTCAAGCCCGAAGAGACTGCTGTTGAGTAGACGTGGAAGGTTGTGACTGTTGAAGCTGGCTGGATAAGTGAGGTTGAGGTGAAAACGTCGAAGAGTTCAAAGGTTCAATGACGGAATGGAGACTGCGCTAGCAACCAGTCGTTCTTGCCAACTCTTTTCGAAAATAGAGCCCTTGAGCACGTTTTCAGCCATATCTTTCGATGCGATCGTTGAGAATTCGAACCGATGGGCTCGTTGAATTCGCACGAATTCAGGCTTCAATATGGTGCGACGCAAAGTTTGCGACGATCAAGATCCAAAGACCAAAATCGAACTTTGAATCATGCACCCTTCTTTCTTCAAGGGTTAGAGCCACCTCTGCCTAGTTTCCAATGATTCTTGAAGCATGGAATTCCGCTCATTCAGGGCGATGATTATGCCTCTCAAAGTATGTACGGTAGTGAGTGCGCATTAATTGAACCGGGTGGGGAAAGGGTGGCAGGTGGGTAGCCGACCAGCCAAAGCTTCAGATATCCCCAACCCCGATTACTAGGTCTAACCTTGATATTTTCCGATGATTATTGAAGCATTGGATTCAGCTGATCCAGGACTACAATGATGCCTCCCAAAGTATGGAGAGTAGTCAGAGCGTATGTGTTTTCATAAGACGAAATATTCAGCGTAGTTGATATGTTAAAATAAGTTCGGATTTCTACATCAGGTCATTTAGCTCAATGGTAGAGTGTGAAGTCAAAAATTTCAAGATGCGGGTTCGAGTCCTGTGACGATCATTAGAATTGTCTTCTCTTTCCAGGTTTCTGCCAAGAGAAGACAATCTATTTCATTTTATTTTTTTAAACTTCTATGCCAGCTTAGTGCTAATGAGGGCGTGCTGCGGCTATGAAAATAGTCAGTGCGCATGAATTGATTCGGACGGGGGAAGGTGGTGGCAGGTGGGGGCATATGGGGGACCGGTCACTTCATGCAGTAGATATCTCCAACCCCGATTGCTGGGTCAAATCTGCATCTTTTTCCATTATTCTTGAAGCGTTGAATTCGACTAATTCAGGGCCACAATCATGTCTTTCAAAGTACCTCTAGTAGTCAGTGCGCGTATGTTCATCCGGGCAGGGGAAGCATTACTACTAGGTGGGCTTACTACTAGAATAGGTGAGCGGCCACCCAGCGCAGTGAGCATCCCCAACCTCATTTACAAGGTCAAACCTCAATATTTTCCAACGATTTTTGAAGCATTGAATTCGGCTCAATCAGCGCTACGATTATGCCTCCCAAAGTATGTACGGTAGTCAGGGCGCATATGTTGATCCGGGCGGGGGAAGGGTAGGTGGGCGGTCATCCAGCGCACTGAGCCTCTCCAACCTCGATTACTAGGTCAAACCTACATCTTTTTCAATAACTCTTGAAGATTTGAACTCGCCTGAATCAGGGCTACAATTATGTCTCCCAATGTATGTGAGGTAGTCAGTGCGCATTAATCAATCCGAGCAGAGAGAGAGTGGCAGCTGCGGAATCGATCAACCAACGAACGCGATGAGCATCCTTCTTTCCCCTCGCTGCGACTTTACAACCATCACGAACCTCACAAATGCGAAGAGAGCAAATTATAATTTCGAAGCAGCTCTACAATTTGAGCCCAAAATCTTTTGAAAATTCGGAGACGAACCTAATTAGACTCTATTGCGAAAATAAATGAACCCTACCCCCCATTCTGAGATGTGCGCCCGCTCGGTAAAACATGAGCACTAACAAATAAATGAACCCTACGTAGGGTTCAATTACTCATTAAGGATAGGAACGAAACGTTCTGATGCAAGAACGATGTTGATTCCTCTGGTTGTGGAGATTCTTGAGTGCTCGAGAGACCCTATTACTGCTCTGAAGCACCGTTGTTCTTCGGCTTTTTGAATAATCGCTCGTTTCTTTGAGAAAAGAAAGTATTCGATGTAACATTCTGCGAATCAACGAGACTGAATTGACTGTCATCTTCCTTCACCAGAGATACCGGCTCGATGTTTGATTGCTGAGAGCTCTGCGGTTCAAGTTCTTCTGAAAAAGAAGCTGACTGCAAGAGTTCAAAATCTATATCGATTGGCAAGTGGTTTATCGAAGAAGTAGACGTCGTTGCGAACAGATACCTGACGGCGTCGAAGTCGAAAGGTCAACGATTCAAAGATAGCCTTGTCGTCTTCGATGCGTTTCTGCACAAGTTTCATCATGATTCTACTCAGCGTCCTCACATACCTAATACTGGCCGTTTGGCGAAGCGACCACGCGGCAGCATTCTTGGTTCGCTGTCATGTAACGTTAACGAAACCTATCAATCTGTTACGTGAAGGTTAGGCTATTTGTTGGTTTCCAAAGCTTTAAGAAGGCCATAAGACACTTTCACTGCAATTTCAACGTGAATGGCCTCACTTTTCCCTGGTTCGTAAATCAGCTATAGCCTCATTAAAGGCCTTGATGATCGGCCCATATAGCTTTTCTGGATTCGATTGGGTTCCGATGTTCAGCTCTCCATCCTTGATAAGAGGAAATAGAATTCCTCGAATCTCTTCACATAAAGGCTTGATACAGTCGAGTGCCTGCGGAAACTTCTTCAAGATATCTTTGAATTCATCGACATGCATGTGACCTACTTTTGCGTCTGCAATATCATCGTAGCTGCCGGTATACCACTTTGTCAATCTGCTTTGTTTGGGTCGCCCTTCAAACCAAGACCCAAATGTATCCCATGCACGACGACCGCAGATTCATAGAAGTACGTAGAAGAATGACTCAAGGTCATGTCGATAGGTGTGAGAAACATTGCGTAGCACTTGAATCGCCATAAACTCCATGGTGCCTGTCTGGTGCCGTGCGTCGCTTCGTCCGCTACCGATCTCCTTGGCAAGGTCCAGATAGATCAGCATGCCCGTAAAGCCATTAGCTTTCTTTGGATCTCTTATTATGATGTTATTCTCTGAGATATTCCTATGCAGGATATTGCCCATGAGGTATAGGGATCTATGCGCCTTGATTGCGTCACGAAATGCCTTCAGAAGCTCTTTGATCGACAGGAAATCACGGATTTTAGCGTATGCAGAAAGGTATCGAATCCTTGGCATCGCAATTGTCGCGCCCCCCCCCCAAATTTACTATTGAATTCAGACACTCTTGACATTCTCAAACCTTCAGCGCTCTACTTTCTATTGGAAAATCAATAGAAAATCAATCAAACAGGTAAATTTGAAGCTGTTTTCAAAAGCACTTACTGACCTGTCAAATAGCTATGCCTCGCTCACTGGATCCATCCATTCGCTCCAAAATAGTACGCCTTCTACTACTACACTGGCGCCCCCCTAGCTATCGCCGAAGAGGTTCACTGTCATTTTGATACCGTTTATAATATACAAGAGAACCTGTTTATATATCATTCGCCGTGCAGGCCTCAGTTTCGATTCAAAGGCGCCCCTCGCAAAGTCTTCAAGACCGCTGAAGACTCGCTCATAATCTATCTGGAACAGCAATCGTGAATCTTGCAGAAAGAAATGATCTGATTTCTATGGGAAGAGTGGGGTTTAAACGTGCATCAGTCCACGATATCGAGGATTCTGAAGAGAAGACGCTGGAGCAATAAAAAGGGACAGCGTGTGAGCATCAGACAGAACGATGAGCTGCGATTAAACTGGATTGCCGATCTGTTACGGCTGACGGCTGAACAGCTTGTCTTCGTCGATGAGACTCTGTTCAACGAGACTACGGGATGACGTCATCAAGCCTATGCACCAGTTGGTGAGCCAGCTCGTTATCAAGCCTCTAGAAAGAGAGAGCATTGCTGGAGTGTTCTTCCGACTTACACGATAGATGGCTATCTACTCTGTACAGGTATTCGTGAAGGCTGGTTCAACGGCGAGGCTTTCTTTCGATGGCTAGCAGATGAATTGCTACCTCTATGCAGTCCCTTTCCGGCCCCGAAGAGTGTAATCATCATGGATAACGTCAGCATACACTGTAACGCTCGTATCGAGGAACTCATTACCTCATACGGGTGTGAGGTACGATATCTGCCACCATACTCTCCAGACTTCAATCCCATCGAGCTCAGTTTTAGTGTTTTGAAGGCCTGGGTCAGACGACATTTCGAGGAGATATGGCCCCATTTTGAAGGCACTTTTGGTGAATTTCTGCACTATGCAGTAGCAAGAAGTCCCTGTGACAGGTTTCCAAAGCAGCATTTCAAGCATAGCGCCGGTGGATATATCTTTGAGGCGGATATTAGGACGTTAGAGCGCGAATTGGAGGCTGGTAATATAGATTTCGAAGGATATTAGCAGTGTACTAGATCTGAATAGCTTCATATTTACCTGTTTGATTGATTTTTCTAACGCGAAAACAGGCCTGGAAGGTTCGAAGATATCAAGAATGTCTGAATTCAATAGTAAATTTGGGGGGGGGGGGCGCGACAATTGCGATGCCAAGGATTCGATACCTTTCTGCATACGCTAATAGTCAGCTAGCGCTGTGCGGGTCTGCTACCGAGCCTGCATTTTCTTCCTTCCTCCATATCGCGTTTTTCGTCAGTCAATCACCAAAACGAAAACGCCCCCAATGGGTAGCAGGCTACTTAAACAGTGGCATGGAATGTTGGGGCTATCGCGACAATCCCCACCATCCTGGAACCGAGACCGACTTCGGGAGGAACTACGGGAACGGCAGACCGCAAATACATTCTGGCAGAAGCTTAGCGAGACATCAGACGTCTTCTTTTCCATTAGTCGAGCTCGGTATGATGGCTTTCCTGTCCGGAAGCTGCCCGCCTTCGTTCCCTCTCGCCACTTCCTGGTGTACGCGTATATGATGGCAAAGTACACTTCACGTTGGAAATTCTACCGAACGGCCGTTGTCCTCTGCAACGCTCCTCATTACGGCCTAGTCCGCGAGGTGGTCAATCCTAGCAAAGATCACAAGCTTAACGAAGTCGCTTTCCGTCACGGGATTAATCCCGTAGAATTCGGGCGAGTTGCTTGTCAACTCCGACGAGTATGGCCTCTACTCCCATAGAGATATACTTCTAGTGAGGATGGGAAGCTACAAACCTTAACAAGCTCGGATTATTTTCGTTTTTGACTTATTTGGTAAGAAACATACTCTCATTTCAAGATCACACTCCCCTAGACCTCGTCTCTAAGCTACCTCGCCCGTCCATCCAGCAACTGCAGATACACATCAAAGCCAGCCACCAGCTTTCAAACTTGTCCGTCTTTGCTAGTACTCTCCCCCCTCAGAACCTGAAATCGATGCTAGATCATCTGCTTCTTCAGGTCCTTTACTTGCAGCTGATACGTAATTAAGGCAGATGTGTCGTGTTGAATAGACGGTTGCCAGTGTCGGTGGTGCCTGTGCCGGTGAACTTGTTGTCGGAGAGTCGAAGTGCAATAAGACTGAGCCCTGCGTGACGGGCGAGCTGGGCGAGACTGCCTCCGGAAATGGACTGGGCCTGCACGACGCCGGCAATAACCACGATGCGAATGGTGAAATGTAAATTGCGGATGCGTTGCACGAACTGGACCACCGTCTTGCCGCTGCTCACCACCGAATCCACTAGCAATACGGTACTCTGTCCCTGCAGGTGATGGAGCATGATGTCGTCGGGTCGGCTAGCATGGACGAACATGGCGAGCGGTAAGGCGTCATTCACGCCAAGGGCCATGGCTTCTCCGCCGCGCATCAGCGCCACGATCGATGTTTTTTGCTCTTTGAAAAGCCGATAGCCACTTGTCTGATGGCCCTGGACGTGCGGGATCGGGTACTCCTCGATGTTAATGACATCGCCCAAGAATTCGGTCGCCAGGTACCATCCCACACGGCGATGGGCTTCCCTCAGGACCGGGCCCGCGTTCGTTGCATTCCGCATCGGCGTCATGAGCAGCTTCGCGGCCTTCCTGTCTGTTGCGTGAAGGACTTGGATGCCGGCATGTTGACGGTGGAGCTGGAGGACAGAATTGACAAACTCGTGCGACGTAAGCTGGACGAGGGGAAGCATCTTAGTATCCAGCCGTGGCGACACATGGCTTGGTAACAAAACCTGGCTTGCTCGAAGACCCCCGTCATAGATAACATTGAACAAGTCCACCTCCATCGTCTTGCTTCTAGTCTTCTCCTCGCCAACCACGACGACGGCTTGATCTGCCCTGCTTAACATCTCCAAGTCCAGCGGACTGTCTGCGAACGCCCAAACATACATCTGATGGGCAATCTGCAGACGGGCCACCAAGGCGGCTTTCACTGCGGCTGTAACGATGAAGCCGTCGGCGATGCATCCCCCGCCAATGACTTTCACATGGTTGGAGAGACCTTCTCTCTCCAACACTTTCTCCCACACAAGGCGCAGCCCGCAAGTAACCACCACCGCGCCAACATGTTCCTGCTCGGTTACCAGTTGCAACAGGGACACAAACTCTGGATACATCGCCACAGAGGACGCTACATCTTGGCAGAGGGCATCAAAGTTCTCATCGTCGATCGTCTCCTCATACATCAGTACGGCCTGGCGAAAGGCAGTGTATGAGTATAGCAACGGACTGCTGAACAGCGTCTTTAGCGGATCAGCATCACCCTTTGACGAGCTGGGGACTCTCTGCCAAAATAACGTTCCAGTGTCCTGTGGCGCTAACGTCCTGTCGGCATCCATGACCAACGTAGTTCTCAGCCGACCCTCAGTAGCGGCAAATACCTCATTGAGCCTGCTCTCGGCTTGACACAGGTTGTACTCCTCGGTGTGATGCCGAAAATCGTGTAGCAACATTGAAACTTTGTTCAACATCCATGGATGTGGGGAGACGAGCGAGAACAAAATCCCATGATCGTAGCAGAGACGGCGCAGCTCAGTCTTTTCGGCCTGCTGCCACTTGGATAAGTGGGTAGCAGATGTAGGCGGACGGCTTCGTTTTACATCGTTTAGACGACGTTGAGCGACGACCTCGGCAGGAACATCTAAGTAGAGTATGTGTGTAAACGTGTCAAGGTCATTTTGAGTATATACTTGCCATTCAGCTTCGTCCTCCTCGGGCCAGAACATAAAATGTCCAGCGATAACTGCAACTTGTCCGCGGTCGGTGCATGTCTTTCCGATCGTGTCGATAGCAAGCTGGCGCCAATATACCTTCTGCAGCTCCTCAAGCTTATGGAATGCGTCGAGTCCGCCAGGGATAAGAGTGGCAATCATATCGGAGCCTTCGTAAAACGCGAAATCCCCTTGTCCGAGTTCTTCCTTCAGCTGATCCAGCAGAACCGTCTTACCAGGTGATGCTTTAGGAATTTAATTCCGGTCTATTCAACTATTCAAGCTGTATGCTAGGTGATTTCGCTGCTGTTGCGGCTCGTAGACCTCAGTGAAGTGTATAAAGCTATTAGTATCACAGCTCTTAGACTCAAAGGTATTTTCATCCGGAATCATTAGGCTAATGACCCGAGGAAAAGAAAACCTGTCACAAACAACACGGGTATTTGCAGGCTGGCTGCTCATTGAGGTTTGTCTAGGAGCAAACATGTTTTTGTTTGTCATAGGAGTGAATCTGCCAGGCAAAGATTATGTAAGGGTGCCCGCCATGGAGAATATGAAGACTGTGAATACTCTAGACCTTCATCGACTAGGTCGATCCTCTTACTTGGGCCGCAAGATGCTGAGCATAGCCTTGTCCATGGCGCGGAAACATATCATGGGAGCGAAGTTGAGTCTTGAGCAAGTCCACACCTCAGTTGTCGGTCTGCCTGTTTGTAACCAAAGGCTCCGTGACCAGCAAAAAATAATTCGAGACAGGAACGCCGACATCGATTCCCCAGAGCCCTAGTCTTCGCTCACACTAAGTACAATCATTACCAGCGCAGCAGATAACGCCGTGAGTAACGCGCAATTTACCAATGATTTATCTACTACTGGCAACAATACTTTCAATTACACCCCGTCAGGCAATGCCAATATGGATGTTACGTCGACTATAGGAACATATGGCAGTATGTTTAAGTGAATTATGTGACGGTCCGTAGAGATATCGCGTCAAGAACCTCATTGAGTTGAGTGATAACCGCTGGTTTTCCCGCTGTCTTTTGAGATCGTGATCGAGACAAGACTCGTTTCAGATCTAAGAGAATCACATGTTGAAAAAGAGCGTCCTTGTCATCTACACCTGAATCCTCTGTATAGCAATTAGTTGGGTTTCAATGTGGACCACAGACCACGCCTCGCATGGCATTCTTGATCATTGGCTACTATGATGCAATCAAGAAGGCTGAAGCAAACACGATTTGCTGTAGAAGCCATGGTTCTGGTGTTGCACAAACAAGCAGACATGACTCCACGGCCATACAAATACTGTGCTCTAGACCCGCACACTGCGACACCGCACTTCTCAATGTTGGCTCTCTAAGATATACTTCAGCATCGCGGGACACAATGTACGAATACCTGACCCATGTGCCATGCGCAAACACAGAGCAAGTCCGTGATGGCGAAGCCAGTCCTTGTCCCAAGCCAGCCAACAATGCCTGCAAGGCTTGTCGTCTTGTCCAGGTACGCATCTTTTCCTGATGCTCCGTATTATCGCCACTCTTATCACTGACCTTGTGTTCCAGTACTGCAGCGCGGAATGCCAGAAACAGCACTGGCCTCTGCACAAGGTCTCTTGCAAGTCACCCATGCTGCGCAGCTCGTGGAAGCCCTCATGGTATACGGAACGTCGTCAGCCATCCTGGATTACCAAAGACGACTCGGGGGCGTTGATGGGGATTACTACATATGGGCCAACGAAGTATCTTTGGGGCAATATGCCCGCTTTTGATCTGCTGAACTGCAAGGAGAATGAGCAAGAAGTACCGAACCGTATGAGCTTCCTGTTTGCTGGTAGGCTACCCCACGGCGACGAGAATGATTGAATAATGCTGATTACACCAGCATCTGGTGATTTGAGAAATGTGTTACAGACGGTGGTCGGATTCCCATCTGATTATACTGGTACTTCCAGCATCGTCATCAACGACTATGACTTCGATATCGTCGCTCGGAACATCATCCTCCTTCTCATAGCTATGCACTATGAATCCAACATAGCGTGTCCCATGATGCTGCATCTTTGGTATTCAGCACTAGTGCCAGCCGACCTGGTGGCTCGGTTGGAGTCTAATCTACTGCCATTGATCCAAGATGTCTGTTCCAAGATCAGCAACAAGCCTGAGAATTCCCTACAAGCAAAGACGTGGAAGTATAAAACGCATTCCATGCGCGTAGATCTGTGGGCACTGTGGATGTAGACCAAGCTCTCGCATCCACCGGCATGTTGGAGAATTGAAGGTCCCCCAACCGTTTCGTTGGGCTGCGAGATCGAGATCGATCGGTGTGAGTAGAGGAAGTTGTGGTGGAGCCGCCGCTGGCTTGGGAGGGGGAAGGGGCAAGGTTTGAAGGTTGCGGTCGCAATGAAGGTATAATGAAAGTGGACTTTGCGCGAGGCGTTTGTTCTGGGTCTTCTCCTGGGGCTGAGGTATCCTGACGAGTGACGGAGTCTGTGGTGGAAGGTTGCCCAACGGGTTTCATTAGAATATCCCTACGCGTTGGATTCGGAGGCGCTTTTTGCCCTCTCCGGCCGCGAAGCTTGCGGTCTGGAGACTGGGCGTTATCATGAATGGCATTGCTGGTGACTTCCATCAGGTGTTGCCGTTTACGATGTGTGCTCGACTGCGGCGCCCTCCACTTTCTCTTTGATGTTTGGGGATCGTAGTCTTGGGACAGATCTGGCTGAGCATCAAGCCAGACTTTAATACTACTGGCGATACTTCCGGATTCATCGCACATTGCACAAAGACAACAAGAAGCAGAAAGTACTGGTGAAGATTGTTACGCGACAGCGGACCCGGATAGGACCTTGGCGCTAAGATTTCTTAATTACCTTAGCGGAATTATGAGGAATGGCTCTACCGTAGCAGCACCGTAGTACTACCATAAACTATTGTTACTGTAATTCCTGAGTTACATCGCCTTTAGGCAGTCCTCTTAATGACACGTTATTATAAAATATACGCTTAGAATTTCTAAACGACATTGTAAAGGAACGGTTATGAAAATAAGCATATGTATATCATGAGCAATACCTGCATCATCCTCCTGCAATGCCTCTCCGTAGTCACTCATCTATCATCTATGTTGTGTAGGGTGCGAAATGTATTAAACATGTTTATTGCCTAACCAAATTAGGTTAGTCAAAAACGTGTTTTAAACACGTTTATTGAAGCATGTTTTAAACACAGGGGTATATATAAATAGCATCAATTAGTTGGGTGCTTCATAGCCACCTCACCGTCGACGATGCTATTCAAAAAATCCTCCAGCACCTCATCGTTTGACGGATTTAGCCTAGTCATAGCGACTTCCTCCTGCAGCAGTCTATCTTCCATATTCAAAAGCTTCTCCTCATCGATTTCAATGCCTCAGAGTCTGCTGACGAGTAGTCTCGGACGCCATTTGACGGTGACAGTATAAGCACTCCACTGCAGAGACGATTCGGTTTGGTAGGATTATGCTCTGAAAGGCATCAGTAACAGCCTGATTGCGAGGTTTGCCACCGCGTTGAGAAGGCATAACTGGTGGTAGCTAGTGGTAGCCCGGTAGGAAGATAGATCTACTCCATGGAGCAATGGTGACACCGTGACAGCGAGGTCAAACCCCCCGAGCTAAACCAGATATGTTTAGCTTGCTTACATAATATAAAACCAATAAACAAACACGAATAAACCGCTAGTGAGTTTTAAACACGTTTATTGTAGAATAAACGGTTTTATTCGCTCCCTAATGTTGTGCACCCACCCGTATCAGCCTATTCAATACCCATAATGGCCATGCGCACAATGCCCATGCAGGTCATGTGATGCACTCCCGCGTAGGAATTGGCTGAATCGATCGATTCTGAGCTTGAAAATACAGAAGCGTTGATGTTGTCTGAAATACACTCTATCCGAAGATAGGCTTGGCAGTATTGTAGCAGTTATCTTGATACTACACAGAGCTTCAGGTTCTACCGTAGCAACACTGTTTTATTTGATATCAGTGTACTATCTTTAAACGAATATTCAACTAGACTGTAAAAGTATCATTCTTTTTAATACTCGATTATCATTTTGTCGCTACTGTAAGTCAGTATATACACTATAATACCGCCTTTAGACGGTAATTTGAACCATTACTGTATAGATACAGTTAAAGGAAACCATATATTTTCGTTAAGGTACCTACCTAGTTACCTACTTATCGCCTTAATAGCTGCAGGTCACTTGAAATGCGCAAGATAAGGGATTGGAAGGGAAAGCCGGGTGCTATGCGCAAAGTCAGAAGAATGCTCTTGTTTCAGCAGAAGTTTTTTGTGCGTCTTTTAGATTACTGATGCGCCAACAATACAAAGAGTGAAAAAGGTTGATCGTGTTGGGCACCAAAGTGGGGCTGACGTCACGTGGCCAATGACGATCTTCTTTGCGACCAGCAGCTTTACCGGTGTGAGACTATTTCACATAATCAGGAGATGGGAGGAACTGCTATTGAAAATCTTTGCAGCGCTCAACTTATTATGTCGCAGAACGACTTCGATTGAAATCGAGTGGTTGATTTACTGGAAGGTATTCACAACGGAGAGGAATACCTATCTCCCTTGTCTCCACAACCACCTCTCAAACCCACCAGTATCCAGCCCCTTCAGCACCGGCTCCTTAGCAGTCTTCCACCTCGTAGAAGCCCCGAAATTCCTGTGCCCCGCTGGATATTCCATCAAGTTCTTCATTTTCCGCGTCTCCGGGCTATCCTCCCCTTCGCAAATTACTCTCAATTTGTATCCCCTCTCCGCAAAACGGCTCGCTCGAGCCTGGTCGCCATGAGTGATGCTGATTTGGAAGGCGTCGTAGTAGAGCCTAGCAATCAAGGCGCCAGCATCACCATTATACTCCTCCTCGAAAACTTGAAGTAAGGAGTGATAACCTGCTAGACAATCGTCTGGCCTTTTCATCACGCGGTCTGAATCACCGATTGCGTTGTCTAAATGTTGGATTTGAGGCGACGAGCGTCGCTGATTTGGAGCTCGGAAATTGGGAGGGAGCAGGGACACTGAGCCTTGAGAGTGTTGGAATATCACGGTCAAGGGGCAGCAATTCGGTGATGTTGTTGTTGTTTTTAGGAGGTCTAGCTAGGGTGCAGAGGTGAAAACTCTGCTAGGGTCCCGAGCCCTATAGGGCGGAGATTACCAACTCCCCTATTTCCACATAATTGGTTGGTGCTAACCATCCTTTTTTTAGCGTCAATCTGTCTTTGAGCCCGCAGTGTCTAGGATAACAGTATCAGTGATAATCACACTAAAATGAAGTGAAATAGAATTAGAATAATGTGTTCTATCTAATTCATGAGAGCCTAAGTGCTCAGCTTTATTGACTATCGAGAACACAAAACGAAGCCCATTGATGTCCTCTTACTCTTCACATGTTGTGGACAAGCTCTGCCTATCCTGAACCGTCTCCAGCAGCAATGTCGACTATAGCACTATCGAACGCTTCAACGATAGGGTGATACAGCTTTTCAGGTGGATCTGATGGGGTTCCGATGAACAGCGCTCCGTCCTTGAGGAGAGGGAAAAGGATGCCCCGTATCTTTTTACACAGTGGCTTGACATCGTCGAAGGCTGGTGGAAGTTCGTCCAAAAGTTGCTCGAATCCATTAACACTCATCGCATACTCTTTTCTTCGAGCTATCTCCTTAAAGCTGCCCGTATACCACTCACTTAACATGCTTTCTCTGGGCCTGTCAGCAGCCGAGCACAAAAATTCCCTTTCCCAAGCGCGACGGGCGCATATCCATAGAAGCACGTAGAAAAATGACTCGAGGTCGTGCCGATAAGTGTGGGCGACACGCTGTAGCACTTGAATCGCCATAAACTCCATTGTGCCTGTCTGCTGTCGTGCGCCACTTCTTCCACTGCCATTCTCCTTGCCATATTCCGCATCGATCAACATGCCCCTGAAGCCGTTAGCTTCCTTTAGATCCGTTATTATAATGTTATTCTCCGAGATGTCCCTGTGCAATATTTTTCCCTTCATGTACAGAGACTTGTGCGCCTTGACTGCGTCGCGGAGGGCTTTCAGCAGTTCTAGGATTGACCGAAAATTACGGAGCGCTCTACCAGCTGGCGAGATCACCAAGCAACAGAAAATTCGGTTGTCGAACGAGCTGTCATCGTGGGTATAGAGACTCGTCGTTTGGCTGTTTACTTCCTTGTCCCGCTTGGCTTTATCGGGGCTCTGGCTGTTGGACCTTGATCTTTTGGATGGGCTCCCTCCAGCGTTGACAGACTTTCGTTTCTTCGGTAGCTCTCCAGTAGTACATATGCCATGAAGACCAAATGATTGAGAGAGGAGAGACTGAGACTGCGAAAAGGAGGACGCAGGACTCAACGTGGTATTCCGAAAAGCGTAAGGCTTCCCAAAATTCAACCCCTCCCGCATGTCCGCAATACTGGTGATACGATGGTGGCCGAATAGCTTAGCAACTCCCTCCACTCCTCTTTCGCGGGCCAATCTGAGGAGATCGGCTTCCAGTCGTCGCTTGTCGGAGACCCAGGAAAATTTAGTGACATATTGCAAATCCTTGGAGCTAGGAGTTCTGGCACGAAAGCAGGATGTACCGCGACACACAATCGCCCGTTGATGGGCGATGGGAACTGGCTCCAACTGCAGTCTTCTCTCCTTGCCCGTTGCATCTTCCACGACGGTGATGAATCGATCGCCATCATCTCGCTCGATGAAAGTGTCAAGACCCAACTCTTCGTCGCTCATCATCACATAGGCTGCAATCGTACGGATGAAACGCTCTGGCTCCTCATGGATATCGAAAGCAGTTGAGCTGTAAGGACCAGAGCGATCAAACACCCACGCCTGCATATCGTTCCCACAGAGAGTAAAAGCGTGAACGTATCGGCGAGTCGGCTGACAGGAGAACACATCGCGGACGTATCTAGCGATTTGAAGCAGTGTCGCTTTCTTGTCCTTGTTGGACTCTTTGAGTTCCCCAATCACTTCAACGTCCTTCCAATCATGTACTACCTTCGACAGCTTTTCGTTGTTGGGCTTGACGAACAGATCGATTTGGCGTTTAGCTTCGGAGCCCGTAAGATCTTTGGTGTTGCTCGTGTAATAAACACACCGCTCATTCGATAGGAACTCATCTTGAAAATGAAACCACCATTCACAGACAGCATTTTGTACCGGTGACTGAGGGAAATCTGTCCACCGTCCGTCCGCATGTCTTTCTTGCACGGCCTTATAGATCTCTTTCGTACGCTCGGTCCAAGGCTTTCCCTCGAAATATTTTGAGAAGAAACCCTCAACGTTCTGATGTGTACATCCCCTTATCTCTTCGAAGATCCTTCCTTCCACCAGTTTCTGAGTTTGCTCACCGCCTTGCTGCGAGGCGGATGAACTCGTGATTGGAGTGCCATCGAAGGAAACAGGAGTGCTTGTAGGAGGGGTTGTTCGGGAGACTGTGGTGATGAGGTCGAAGACGGCGTTCCAGATGCCGACATCAGGGGCTTGTTTGACGACAAGTCGTGAGAGCGCACGGCAGTGTTCGTAGATGAAGTTGCCATTTCGGACGCGTCTCCGCAGTCCTAACAGGTCAGAAGCTATATCTCCACTACCAGTCTTTGACCGAAGATCAAGTGCAACTTCGTGGCTCATCAATGTTGTGAGTAACCTTGAAATAGCCTTTTGAGGATCCGAATCGGCACCGTTGACGACGTCATGGTGGGAGAGGGAATTCGGCTCGTATTTTTGCTCTACTCTCCGAAGTGGATCTCGTAAATGATCCAGACATTTATCCAAAGGATGCTCTGCGATGATGTTGCGATCGTTTTGCGATAGGTTGGCCATCTCAAGGTAGGGGGCGCACGGCCTAGGCTATAGTGAGCTTTATGTCTTATTTGCAAGCTGCTAAACGAGACTGCAGGACGTTTGAAGTCGATGGCGAGGAGGCTGGAAAAGGTTGGAGATGAAGTTGGCGAAACACAATCCCGCGTCAGTCTTTAGCATGACTAATAGGCTGTCAAGGGCAACTATGATCCCTGCGCTATACGAGACAACCGATTGGCCCAACTTTAAGCCGCGAAGCGCTGAACAGGCTGCTGCGCAAGCGTAGGCGTCTCAACAAGCACAACAACATTCGGACTTTGCAAGCTTTTTTGAAGACAAGGAGCAAGAAAGCACACTTCCTGACTTTCGCCGGGCTCTAGGCGGCTCATACCCATATCCGGCTATTTCCACCCCACGGTCGGGCTCTGTTGGTACTTAATAGCTACATTCACCTCATTCTCAGCTCACAATATTAGGGCCTCCCGGAGTGTGCATCCGCTGTTGGAGCGATCCTTTCCTTTGCAGCGCTTTGCCCACTGTTCAAACTGGAGCAGACTTTTTCGCGATTTACAACGACGTTGCCAGGGCGGAGGTCAAGATGGCGAAAAACTACATCCCATCCAGATCAAGCTGGCCGCATGAACCTTGGTTCTCCACTCAAACTGGATACGAACGATCAACGGATCGAAGGCGGAGAACAAGCGGCAACAAGATTACTAGATCCTGCAGCAGGATCGGTAGCCGACAGCTGAAACCCAGAGAGATGCCCTATTGGCAGCTACACAAGTGAACAAGTATACGAATGGTGATTCATTAAAAGACTTTTTCAAGCTGTTCGACGTAACTAATTAGTGGAGATAAAAAGAAAGATACAGATATAGTAAGCAAGAGAACAACAGCAAGCTCGAACCCGCCGCCCAGTCCGCTCATTCGATCTCCCACCCAATCTCCAACTGACTGTAAACCTGCCATCATTGAAAGTTAATGCTTCACATTGATTCTTAGCTGTCAGCTCAAATCTTGCCATTGTATAGGGTTCCTTCTTCGAAACATTATCATACTTCATTTCCATTGTAAATATGGGAGTCGAAGTGAAGACAACCAAGGCAGGTGATACGGTGAACAAACCGAAACTAGGTGACATAGTGCGATTGTGGTATAAAGGCTGTATTTATGACAAGGAAATGCCTAAAGGAATGGGCCGGCAGTAGGTCTATAGATTGCATTCAATTCAGGGTCAAAATTGACATATGGACGTCTTGAATAGATTCGATACCTCGGAGGACCGCCATCAAGATTTTCAGACTCCGCTAGGTCAAGGAAAAGTCATCAAAGGTCGGACTCGTTACTAATCCTTTCTTTTGTATTGCGGGGTAGTGACTTCATATATACAGGCTGGGAAGAAGTAATTCTACAAATGAGTCTGGGTGAAAGAGCCATGGTGATAATAACAAGGTATGTGTTTTGTCCATATGACCTGTGTTGCGGCTGACAAACTTGTTGATAGCGATTATGCATACGGTGAAATGTAAGCCTTGGACGATTTCATTACGTTCAAGCATCCACGGTTTCAGATAGCAAAATGCTGAAGTGAATATTTCGTCATAGGGGGTTTCCATATCTCCAATGCCGACCTTATTTTGTAAGTGAATCCAGGATTTAGAAACGCCATACAGGTTTGACAGGTGACCTATCAGCGATATGAATCTCAACGCCATTGGTGATTTGGAGGTGGGGACGGGACCAAATTGAATGACGCAAGAGCGCGACGAAATCCTTTATAGAAGGATTCAATCTTCTGGGAGAAGCCTTGTCAAGTACGCAATCCGACTTCAATTTCTGCGAACGAAGTCTGCAAGACCGGCATATCGCACCGAGTCTGACAAGACTAGCGAGCTCAAAGTAAAGTCTAAACTGCTCTCGTCTTCTTCTTGGTATCGATCACGGCCTTTTTGTCCTACAACCGATCTGTTCTCTGCACATTCCATGAGTTTACATCTCGCAAAGGGTGGTCAGAGTGCGTACCTAGCGTTTTCGCGTGTTTCTGAATGGTTTGCATTGACGTGATAATTGTAGTGTTATTGCATACCAATTTTTGGTGTTCCTCATCATTCCAATCCAGCGTCAAAGGTACTAATCCTCGAGCTGCATAATGAAAATGAGCCAGCAACAAATTGCCAAAGTGAACACTCTTCTCTACCAACGCGTGAGGCCTAAGAGGATGTCGCCAGGTACAGGCCTGTCATTTATCAATAGAGCGTTTGAACTACTTCGAGATATCTTACCTGTTCCTGGTGATGGACCCAATATAACAGTCTCCAAGCGTCCCGCTCCATGACGTGTAATATGATGGCAGTTGCTAGGAAAATGGCGACCCATGATTTGCGGTCCGACGCTTTAATGACTTTTTGGAGGTCCTTCAAAAGATGCCGCTCAGTGTCCACTATCTCAGACTCGAGTAGATGGTCCAGCTGATTTTGGAGTACGCGGGGGGCGGGAATAGATCCATGGAGCGGTGATTCTACTCGGTCAACGATGTCCATTCCCAACCCCGATTATCGGGTCAAACCTCGATATTATTCAATTATTTTTGAAGCATTGAATTCAGCTAATTCAGAGCTACAAATATGCCTTTCAAAGTATGTCAGGTAGTCAATGCGCATATGTTGATCCGGGCGGGGGAAGGTGGTGGCAGGCGGGGGACCGGTTACCCAGCGCATTGAACCTCTCCAACCCCATTTACTAGGTCAAATCTCGAACCCTTCCAATTATTTTTAAAGCATTGAAATCAGCTAATTCAGGGCTACAATTATGTCCCCCGAAGTATGTGAGGTAGTCAGCGCGCATAAATCAATTGGGGCGAGGGAAATTGATGGTTTTGATGTTCAAACTGATCCGCGCTAGCCAAAAGCCTCTAAAACCTCAATGTTCAACATTTTTCTAAAAACGCAGAATGATGTCGTTGAGTTCGGCGTTGCAATCGGGGATACACCTGACTGGAACGAAGAAGACGTGAAAGTTTGAAGAAAATCGGCCAAGAAAGTAAAATGGTTTTCAGCCTACGAAATCAATGCTTTTCAGCCCCCTGCTCCCAGATTCTCGCTTAATTCTCTCACCAAAATTAATGCTTTCCTGCCCCGAAAAGCATTAACCATCTGGGATAGACGTTTGCTCAAAGCGACTTAGTGTCTTTTGCTTGTAAAAACTCTTTCATAGGTACCTTAGATTTGCCAATGCATTCGTATACACACACCCAAAGTTTCTATATTTCAGCACAGACCTCAGCTCTAGCGCGATCAGTCTAGGGAAAGTCCGACGTATCATTCGTACTAGGTGTTACGATCCTAGCCTTCGCCTATTCCTCGCTCGATCCCATCCTAATCGAGCCTAGCGGGAACCTGGCCTAGCTGTGATGTCATCGGGTCCCTGCCTCATATGTGTAAGGCGCCAACCCTTTCGGGCCTAGCGCATTGGTCAGGAACACATATAAGAACCGAGTTCTTTCCTGTAGATACTTTTCTTCCTTAGCATTTATCTATTAGTTAAATGACACCCATATGACTTGTTCTATGCTGGCCCCTAACACTAGGTTTATGACGTATTATGTCAGATGCATCATCGAAACATTTGACAATGCTTATCATGACGACGTGCATTTGTGTGACAGACCGCTACAATGCTCGACAACCAATTCTATAACCTTCAGAGCTGCGGTGGGTCCATGGTTGCGGCGGGAGCCTCGAACTGTCCTCGTGCCTGACGGCTTGTTGAACTCTCTAAGGAATGGTGGGTCGATAAGGGAACGAGACCGTCGTGGCTTTGGTCTTGGTGGATGAGGAGACGACAAGCTCTGCCGCCCCGCTCGATTATTTCCCCAGTCGTTAGCCCGATTATTCCCATGTTCAGAATCAAGTATTACAGCTGCTGTGCCGCTCCATATTTCAGCCGTTCCACGATGACTTTCTTCACCAGCTGACGCTACCTTATGTATGATAACACAGAGCTGCTGACGGTATTCTTGATGTGTCCGCTAAGATGACGGAAGCAATAAAGTGTCGCTATGTTACTGCTTCTCATCCATAATTGGGAACAGTAATGCCCCTGTTCCACTCCTCATCCCACGTCAATCCCTGCCGTTTTTGAAACGCTTACATTTGGTCTCGGACTTGAGAGAAGCTACCCTCCAAGTTCCGAGCTTTGCTTCTAGCTTTGCCCAGATTCTAGGTGTAGCTCTTCTTGAGGTTCATTGTCGCAGTATCTCTGAAACTCTACCTGATAACTCACCTCCAGTACTTCAATCCTGGGTGTGGCTCTGCGCTGAGCTCATGACGCGTGCTAGCTGACAGCGCTTGATGACAGTCGAACGACACAGGTGATGCGCTATCACTGGTAACCACTCCAGCTCTTGAATCCGAAACGCTATCTGTTGTAGAAATCCGATATGTTTTGAACTGTTAAAATGTAGCCTCCGACCTTCAGAGTGTGTAAGCGGGTTGCCCCTGAGCGAGCTGTGTGTAGCTAGCTCTACCAAGATGAGCCTAGCTCAGAAGGCTCTGCGCTTCTATATAGTCACGACATTCTAGTAGATAGAACAATACACTCTACATTACCATCACCGCTGCCACTGGTGCCTGTCGAGACTCACCCTCTCTTAACATGAACAATGAAACTTGTCTCTCAAAATTCGCATCGTAAAGCGAAGCATTCTTCAGTGCTGAAATTTGACCACTTGACATGCTGACTATCCGATAGGAGTGTACTCGGATCTAGTATAATCATATGATAGTCATCCGCGCTTACGGTCATTGATATGAGAAGCGTCAGATCAGACGTGATTAAATACCTGGCTGCGTCAGAAACCTCAACGTGTTAAATGCGCTTCATTATAAGCTCATTTCTATCTTTGAAACTTCTTTCTTCAGCGCTAAAATGAACATTGAAATGAAAGTTGACTCTCTAATCAAGTATAACAACAACCTACGAAAACGCTTCGAAGAATTATGGGAAGAAGCAGAAGACTTTCCAGAACTTTTGCTTCTTAATCGCAAGTTTCTTCTAGGCGAGATTCCAGAGACACCATATCATTGCGGTTCAATTATGGATGAAACTAAACCCCTTGTTAAAAGTCTTCTTAGACTTCACAAGTTGCAACTGCTTACTGATGATAGTCAACCGTATTTACACGAGTTTTTTCAAAGAGGGGAAGAATGGGTTGAATGTCAACAGCGACCATTTGTAGACTTCACCATGTCCGCGTCGCATAACAAGCCCAAAAAATTGCTTGCCTTGCTTAATCGTCAATCGGACATTGTGGTGCGGGCCTCTGAAGTTTATTCATGTAGAATATTACCCGATTCAGACAACGAAGTTGAGGTCAGCCGTCAAAGGACAGCAAAAAAGATCAACGATCTAAGCAGACAAGCGTGGAAACCCTTCACTTGTTCCCTAGCTGAGGTCGATTACTCAGAGGAAGACTTCTTTTGTTTAAAGGCCATGAAGCGATCAAATCCTGTAGTGTTTAATGTCGCAGCACGCGGATGGGGAAATGACTTGAACTTATTGAACATAGTCGAAAACGCAGTCATGAAGTGCAACTTGTCTGAAATGCACAATAGCGAGAAAAAAAATGCAGACATTAAGTAATAGTCTGCAGCAAAAACATCTTAAGACAGTTTAAATCTTTGTGTTTTTTATCAAGACTTTGTACACATATATATAATGTCATGGTGCCAGGTCACCACCCAAGCCTAGAGCATAGATAGGTTGCCGAGACCTTAGATTCATTGAACCTGTATCGCAGTTCAATGAACCAAGCCACCAACCTAGCCACCATCATCTTAATCTAGCCACAGCAATCTTGTTTCCAACCACCTCAACTGTGTGCGCGGACCTCTGTAATCTTAAGTCATAGGACTACTGTCTAGCCTTGGTACTGCCCGGTTCATAGAAGCCGGGCCCTCGTTCTTTCCTTTGGCTCCTTGTCTTTCGTCTTGTACATTACCTGGTGTATTGTCTTGTACCTAGATTCTATCAAGTAATAATAATATCAGTCTTCTATATTGATAGTACCTCTAGCCTAGCTCAGTCCCTGATAACATTACAGATTATGAACAGATTATTTTTATTAAAAAGAATCTGAAAATAACTGCAAAATTTTTATGATAATAAAATTAGGGACTCACTAGACGTACACCCTCTCTTCTTACATCTACACCCCCAGCTTCTTACATCTACACCCCCCCCCCAAAGCAGTCAGTAGGGCTAGGCTAACTAGGGCGCAATAACACTAGAAGCATAATACAGCCAGCTTGCGTGTCTGCCAGGGCACCAATCGGCGTTTCCAATTCGCCCAATTGAATCCCCAAGATCTTAGCCACAAAGGTCTGCAGTTCACAATCGACCTTACCACCGGAGAGAATAACGGTTGCTTATTTCACCAAATGTATGATTGCGTATTGAGGTTTTTTTAATTCGTAGAACAGCATTGTGCATGTTTTTGATGAAACCGCGGGACAGTTGAGGTATTGGGAAGGGAGGTGGCTATGACGTACCACATTGAGCTGAAAGTTGGCAATAGAGTTATAGTCAGCATCGTGATAACGCAAAGAGATTTCGAATCCAGCCACTTACTTTTGGTAAGATACAGTAAGAGGTAAGGATATTTGAGCATACGACCTCCACGAACATACGAGATATTCCGAGCCATGTCTTTGATGCACTTGGGATTTGACGGAGGTTTTAAAATACAGTTTGAGGCTATATTGCTTGATAGATAGAACAAACGTGTGAGGGTACAGCTTAGGCTTGCGTACTGCGAACTATTTGACGCTGGTCGAGTCCTAAAGACTCAAGATTGGTCGCAAGAGTTTTCAAGTGAATGGAGGTCGGTATAGTTTGCCTCTATGTATGAAGGAAATTATCTGTCATCGTATGCATCATTGCGTGCATGGCACCAGGGGGTCGCAAAGATGTCGGGGTCCCAAGGCTTTTCCCGCCCTGAGGAGAGCTCCTTGCATTTGCAGGATACATGGTACGATTCTTCGCGACGTGGCCATTCTCAACACTAGAAATGGTGAGGACACCAGTGGTCGGCTGAGGTCAAGTCTCCGTCGTCCAATCGATGGTAACTCGGAGCTTCAGATTTGCAAGATTTCAGCGACCTGGGTATTATTCTGACCATTTTAGACGACACACATCTTACTCTATCTCCTCAACTGATCAGTCTTTTGTAGCTCAGCGGTAAGCGCTCCGTCCAATTCTCTGGGTTGCATTGTGCGTGACGTGGTAAGCTTGGTAAGGTAAGGTAAGTGAAAGTACGTACTACGGGCGCCTGCTCAGAGCTCATTTGCCTCAAATTCAGGGCTACCGTCAAGTAGATACTGCAACTGTCAGCCAGCCATTGTGTACTGCCGTACAGATTGCTCTCGTACGACTTTTAAGGTCCTGGAATATCATACCCAGCGCAGTGACTAGTCATTCTAGTGGTGAGATCGGAGCCGGCTACGCGGCTGAAGCAATCAGCTTTGAGTTTGCCATGACCATCGCCTACTTTAGAGATTTAGTAGCTATGAAGGCCTGGAAAAAGCTGCCCGATCTGCGTGGTGGCATGCTTGCTGTCGGACTGTCGCAGAAAGAAACTGAAAAGTATATCCAAAGGGTCACTTCTGATAATGTCATAGTGGCCTGCGTCAACAGTCCGTCCAGCGTCACAGTCTCTGATGATGCCGCAGGTATTGAAGAACTTCAGTCAATGATCGAGTCTGATAAAGCTTTTGCGCGCAGACTCAATGTCGATGCAGCATACCATTCGCATCACATGCAGATCGTGGCTGAAGACTACCTCGACTGCTTACGAGACTTCGAGCCAGAGGGTGATTTTGGAGACGTCATCTTCTCCTCGTCCGTGACTGGAGGACGAATCACATCGGCGAAAGAACTCGACGCTGAACACTGAATGCGAAACATTGTGCAGCCAGTCCTGTTCAACGACTCTCTTCTCAACATGTGCCTTGAATCGTCATTAGATAACTCGAAGTCTTCGATAGATATGTTGATCGAAGTGGGCCCGCACAGCGCCTTGGCTGGACCTATTCGCCAGATTATGAAACGTTCTCAGCTCAAGGGCCTGACGATTCCCTACACATCATGTCTAGTAAGGAAAGAAGATGCGGTGCAAACGACGCAAGCAATGGCTTGTTTATTACTGAGCAAAGGTTATCCGGTCAATCTGAGAAAGATAAATTTCCCGTGGAGCACAGACAATCTTCAAGTGCTTCATGATCTGCCTTCGTACCCTTGGAATCACAAGGTGCACCACTGACATGAATCTCGTTTGAACAGACAACATCGACTCAGACGTCATCCACGTCACGATCTTCTGGGACTCCCAACAGTGGATTCCAACCCTCTAGCATCAACATGGCGTCAATTTGTTCGCCCTGCTGAGATTCCGTGAGTGAGCGATCATGTTGTTCAGTCTACTATATTGTACCCTGCAGCTGGTTTATATGCATGGCGATCGAGGCTATTCGACAGAGCACATCAACCGAGATCTCTGGCTACAGATTACGTGATGTAGATATTCTCAAGGAGCTTGTCGTCCCCAACACCGCAGATGGGGTTGAGCTGCAGATATCTCTACGATCATCTTCGGATAGATTACCAGAAGCAGAAAGATGGCAAGAGTTCCATGTCTACTCCGTTGGTGATGACGACGCATGGAACGAACACTGCAGAGGATTTATATCTTTAATGTCTGTATCTAACGACGCCGCCATGAATTCGAGTTTCCAAGACCACACCAACGCTTGCGCTAAGTCTATTAATCCAAAACTTGTCTATCAACGACTTCGCAAAGTTGGAATAAACCACGGGCCCGCAGAACTTGACTGAAATCAGTAGGGGTCCCAGCAAATCTCTTGGCGTTGTGACTGTTGATGATATGATTTCGCTTATGCCTAACAAAACCCAAAAAGATCACGTACTACATCCCACAACTCTTGATGCTATCTTCGTCGCAATTTACCCAGCTTTCTCCGGAGAAGGGATGGAACACAAGACAGTCATGGTGCCCAAGTTCTTCAAGTCAATCTCTATCTCGCACAACATCAGCAATACTATTGCTCACCGATTCGAAGTTCGTTCAAATGTTGAACGCAAGAACCTTCAAACGATGAACGCTTCAATTTCTGTCACAGATCTAGGTTCGACGTCACCAGTAATTGAAATAGACGACTTTCAGTGCACGTCTGTCGACATATCTGCGACTGAGGAAAAGAAAGTAGAAGCGACGAAATTATGCTTTGACATGCGCTGGGAGCATGACATTTCGCTAATGACATCAGAAATTTTCCAGGATCTCTTCAAGGTTGAGCGCGAATCTTCAGAAGCGGTACTTGACTCTGAGCTACAGCAGACAATCTTCCACGTCATCAAGAATACTGTGGAGGCAATGACGACTTCTGACCGAGAGAACTTGACTCCTCACCACAAGGCTATGTACAATTGAATGAAGACGCAGTACGACATTGGTGAACAAGGAAGATTAGATCTCCAGACTCCAGAGTGGCTTCAAATTAGTAAAGACAAGAAGGAACGTCTTTTCGGGAACGTCGAGAAAGCAAGCGTTAATGGCGAAATTATGCTTCGGGTTGAGAGGAATTTACTTCCGATCTTCCAAAACAAGGCCGATGCTCTTGAGGTTATGATGGAAGAGAAATTGCTCCACACGTACTATGGGAATGCGATTGGGTTAGATCGCATTTACACGCAGACGACGTTCATCATCGACCGATACGCCCACAAGAACCCAGGTGCTAACATTCTCGAAATCGACGCCGACACTGACGGCTTGACACTTCCTGTCCTTCGAGCACTCAGTGAAAGTATGAATATCAATCCCCGCTTTAGTCATTATGATTACATCGATATATCTGCAGGGTTTTTCAAGACAGCAAAAGCGAAATTCACCGAGTGGTCGAACTTGATGAGCTTCAAGAAATATGACGTTGAAGGTGATGCAGCAGCTCAGGGAATACAAGCTGGTACGTATGACCTTATCGTGGCTTGTGATGTATTGCACGCCACAAAACCAATGGAGGTTACAATGGCAAACGTAAGGATGCTCAAACCTGATGGACATGTACTCATTGTTGAGGGCACCCGTGACACACCTCACTGCTTACTCATCTTTGGCACACTACCTGGGTGGTGGTTGAGTATGTACAAATACCAAACTCCTTTTCAATCTATAAATAACCTCACAAACAGGTCAAGAAGAAGAGCGTCGTCTCAGTCCGAAGCTTACAACTGGATCGTGAAGAAAGCTGCTTATGAGGATCGGCTTTAGTGACTTTGCTGCATGCTTGCAAGACCAACAAGCGGAAAAGAGCCACATCTACAGCGCTATGTTTGTCAAGGCCAGTGCAGAAACTTCCAAGGTGAAGTATCCTTCAATCGCAATTGTATACGGGAAATCCGTCCCGCCAAACAACTGGCTCAAAAGCTTACAAGTGTAATTTCACCGAGAACTTGTCGTTTTCTAGGCCTGACTGTCACGTCTATCTCCTCGCGTTCACGGCAGTCCCCAGGACTCTTTCTTTTGCAGATTTGATGATCTTCTAAACGTACCATTGAACGTTCAATTGCTGATCGAATAAGACCTGCATCGGCAAAATGTTCGGCAGCTAACTTTTTGGTCGATGGCAGACCCTGGAAAAGCCGACCCAGCTAATAACCAGCTAACAGCTGGCTAATCAGCTAAATGTCAGCTAAAACCGTTAAAACCGAATAGAGCGCATAACACAGGTCAAACAGTGCTTCAAACAATGCTTTCTACATGACTTTCTATCTACTCATCACCCTACATACTCACCATCCTACTCGTCACCCTACATGCTCACCTACTCGCTCACCTGCTCGCTCACCTACTCGCTCACCTGCTCGCTCACCTACTCGCTCACCTACTCGTTCATCTACTCGCTCACCTACTCGCCCACCTACTCGTTCAGCTACTCGCTGACCTACTCACCACCCTACATACTCACCATCCTACTCGTCACCCTACATGCTCACCACCCTACTCATCACCCTACATGCTCACCACCCTACTCGCCCACCTACTCGCCCACCTACTCGCCCACCTACTCGCCCTACCAAATTCCCTACCAAACGCTCTACCAAATTCCCTACCAAATTCCCTACCAAACGCCCTAGATGTTCCGGTCCCCGATCGAAGACCATGATTCCTTTGCACCCGTGGTGCTCATGGTTGTAATGCCGAAAACTGTATTCCTTTGCTTGATGATTGCCATTCATCGAGCAGGGAAATATGTGGTGGAAGAGAGGCGCGTACGATGGGGAGGTAGAGTGTGATTGTATCAAATAACCCTATCCTGCTCTTGTCTTGTGTCACGTAGACGTTGAATAAGTTGCTTATATAGGTGTGCGGTCGCAGTCGTAGTCGATTGATGCTTGGCTCTGATCGATGGTAGAGGATGCGTTCTGATCGTCCTCCTGTGCCTTCGATCGTCCACGTAGATAGATGCACGACTTGTCGTTATAAGTAAAGAAGTTGGGCTCGTCGAGCCCCCCCAGTATATCAGCGCAGTCGACGGGTCACTACTCCTTCGGCCACATGTAGTCATGAACTCAAGGCTCATCACCTGGATCGACTATTCTACCTGGTATCTTTCCATCACTTACTGATAACGGGTCGATGTGAGTGGAGACGTTCCAGTATACCAGCGCAGTCACGATCTCAGGCTCACATCTGGATCGACTCTTCTACTAGTAGTATACCTTTCCATCTCTTACTGACGTCGGCTTGTCATTAGTCTTCTTCGTAGGTCGATTGTGGCTGTTAGGGAGGGTGGTGTCGTGTGGGTGAAAACTCAACTTTCATGACCACGCAACGTTCTAACTTCGATCAAACTGCGTCGGATTGAGATTACTTGGCTCTTCTGACTTCTATCCTGCAATAGAATCAAAAGGTTCGTAGCCGGTACCACGTACAGGTGAATCTCGTCGCCGACCGTATGAATTACAATTACAACAATATATTTTAGAAGATTAAAAGTCATTCTGTATTCTGTGAATTTAGATTACATTACCACTAGCTCAGAAAAGCGGAATTATGCGCATGGTTGCTTCCTTTGAAATTTCTACCTATAACAACAGAAACCTTCTGTCTCTCGTACATCAAGATTCTTACACAACAATTTCTTTCAATACATCTTTATCAAAGACAAGCAACATGAAAAATGATAACCTGACAAGACTTGGGATAGAAGGTGCTCTAGCAAAAAAATCATTGCAGAATGAAAACGTTACTGACGTATTAACAGCTACTGCCACCAGTAATGAGGTTGCGACCCGCAACCAGGGAGACGAGAAGCTGGCTGGATGTTTGACAGATGATGAAGAGAGAAGTGGTCTTATGGGAAACCGTCGACTTGCCGATATCCTCTACAATTCCCAAGCTCTCAGCGTCACAATTACAGAGAGAAGCGAATTTCTACCCATTCTGCCACCAGGAGTTTATTCTTTGCCTGATTTTGTCAATGCCATGCAAGTGCAACAATGGAAGATGGAAGAAGCGGAAACAGAGAAAGCTCTACCAGAGGGAGCCTATGTTCTACCAGAGGAAGCCTATGTTATTCTTGAAACTTTCAATGCACTCTACGAATACTTCATAACACATGAAGAGGCCAAGGTGTTCCATCCGATAAAGTTCGCAGGCAACGTTGCATCATTAAGAGAGATACGGTTTTCTCGAAAACATTGGCAACTAGTGGCGAACTTTGGAGAGAAGATTCAAACATGCAAAGGAAACACTGCTACCGCTCTTGTGATAGGGATATACCCTTGCTATGATTTATTTAAGGTGAAAGTTAAGATTGCCTCAATTGAGGAGAACATTGAGATGAAAGCTGTTACCTTTGAAGAAGAAGATGTGGAAGGAATCAATGAAGCCTACTTTCTTCCAAAAGATGTTGTACATTTCAAGCGATGCATCCCGCCTACTTCATGGGCCTACTTCATGGCCTACTCCATGATCTACTTCATGGCCTACTCCATGGCTGTCATGGTGCCAGGTCACCACCCAAGCCTAGGGCATAGATAGGTCGTCGAGACCTTAGGTTCATTGAACCTGTATCGCAGTTCAATGAACCAAGCCACCAACCTAGCCACCGTCATCTTAATCTAGCCACAGCAATCCTATTTCCAACCACCTCAGCTGTGTGCGCGGACCTCTGCAATATTAAGTCATAGGACTACTGTCTAGCCTTGGTAGTTGGTACTGCCCGGTTCATGTATATAGCAGCCGGGCCCTCGTTCATTCCTTTCGCTCTTTGTCTTTCGTCTTCATGTACATTACCTGGTGTATTGTCTTGTACCTAGATCCTTATCAAGTCATCCAAGTTGACCGCAGCCATCTTTGGTAGTAATAATAATACCAGTCTTCTATATTGATAGTACCTCTAGCCTAGCCCAGTCCCTGACAATGGCCTACTTCATGCCTACTCCATAGTATGCTTCATACATGCTTCATAGCACATGCTAACTAGCTCAATAGAAAGCACCCTTCATGGCTTGATACCGAATTCCCTACCAAATTCCCAACCAAACTCCCTACCAAACTTCCTACCGAGCTTTCTACCAAACATCTCTCCATGGCTCCCTTCATGACTCCCTCCATGGCTCCCTACTAAGCTCGCTACATGCTTCAAAACACGCTTCGGTCGGGCGCATAACACGCGTCAAACAGTGCTTCAAACAATGCTCCCTCCATGATTCCCTAGCGAACACCCTTCATGGTTCCCTTCATGGTTTCCTACCGAACACCCTTCATGACTCCCTACCAAACTCGATACCGAACTCCCTATCAAATTCCCTACCAAACGTTCTACCAAATTCCCTACCAAACGCTCTACCGGATTCCCTACCAAACTCTCTACCAAACGCTCTACCAAACTCGATACCGAACGTTCTATCAAACTCCCTACCAAACGCCCTACCAAACGCCCTACCCTACCAAACTTCCTACCGAATTCTCTACCAAATTCCCTACCGCATGGCCTACTTCATGACCTACTTCATGGTCTAGTTTCTCTTCTAGCATTGATAACCTGTCCTGCTTTAGCAGGAGCAGGCGCGTACGCAGGATAGAGAAATGGCGGCAGATGTGGAACGAGTCATGAGACGCAATAAGGGCCGAGAAACGAGAATATCCATTAGGGTAGTCTTCGACTAGGGCAGGTCAGAACGGACATCTCTTAGATTAGAACGTGTATTATACTCTGTGCCAGTTGCCTTGTATGACCGTCTGTCTCTCCAGACCCTCTAGCCAACTTTATCATCCAGGATAGAAACGTAGCTTGAACGCTATTTATACATCTCTTGCCCAAGTCACCGTTGACTGCCGAGGGCGCAAATAATGTATTACCGCGCTCGCCAAGTTCGAGGTCGGTTCCATACCGGCGCGATGAGGACACTGCTGACAAGGAGGAGAGAGGTTGGGTCAACCGTGCAGCTAAGCTAGTCTACGACGCTCTAATACACCTGGGGGGGGAAGACCGAGCAGACCGATCCGATCACAGCCTATCTGGGAGTTCAGCGACAGTATTAAAAGAACGTCTGTAAACAATGATTGGGTTAGCGAATTCCAGCAGTTTGCAACAGAGTTGCTGAATTGGCAGGAATTTCTCCTACATCAGCAGAACGTTCGTGAACATGAACAGAGCATCGCAAGAGAGGCCAGAACCAACATGCAATCATATTCACAAGACAATCTTCTTTCAGAGAACTGAAGGGAGTATTGAGTCTGGCATCGAGACGCTATCCTTGCGCTTGAGGACCAAGCCGAATATTGGTGGCGTGCAGAGGAAGGACTTCAGGGGGAGAATACATGGGCTATGTTCTGTCATTTCAAAGAGAGTATCCACATGGTGAAACCGCGATTGGAATGGATCGAAGGACAGCTCCCGCTGGTTCTAGCAGAATGCGCCACCTCGCTGTCGATGACGCCGATATCTCGTCGCGGCATGAAAGAGAGCTGCGAGGCGGATGTCAGACAAGTATATCAAACTCTGATCAAGATGAATTATCGGTCAAATCCTTCAATTCAGACGGTACCTCACGCTTGGTATCCCGATCAAACGAACGAGCATCTTCATGTTCTTCGTCACTGAAAGAACGAATACAGGCAGTTCGAGGAAGAGCTGAGACAATGGAAAGAGTTTTTGAATCATCGGCAGAAGTCAGAGATGGATGAGCTACAGTCGACTGACGACTTAAGCAATTACAATCTTTGAAAGGAATATGAGAACTTTCAGCAAAGCAAGGTCGACAATCAAAAGCACTGGGTTGAAGACTGGCATCGAAAGAAGAATTGTCGGCTACAAGATTACCATGCGAGTGTACAGCTAGCGATCAACACTCTACAAGAAAGGCGGATGGCCGTATACAGCCAGCTAAGTACAACACTATCCTTCAAAAAGCGAAGTTATATGCATGTTGTGCTCTAGATGATGTTGATGAATGTCAAGCCCGTAAGGAAGAGGCTCAAGAGCAGGTCGAGGTGACAGAGACGCGATTGATATGGATGAAACAACAGCTTCCGACGATTTTTGCGAAGTGCATCGTCTCAGCGGCTAACCTGTCTACACCCGATCATCTCGTGGATCGGAACAGTCTATCGGAAGCAGCATCAGAGACCGTTATCAAGTCCCAGTTGGCACGATCCTGCAAATCCACTACGCGAGGCAATTCACAGGTTTCCAAGAGTAATAAGCGGCCTATCGATGACATCACGCTTAGTCGTGTGCATTCATCCAAAATAAACAAAGCTGCTGGTCAGAAATCGTTTCAATCTCGACGGCAATCGTTAGCTTCTGCATGAGTCAAAGTGCCGTCGCGCAGAAGCAGTCGATTGTGTGACCTTCAGAAGAAATCGATCCAAGTGAAGTCTGGTTTAGCTGCAGATTCAGCTAGTGGTTCTCGACGCGGAAACGAGAAGCCGGATGTAGACTCGACTGACATCAAACCATCAAGTTCATTCAAAAGTGTTCTAAAATACAAATCTAGGCGGCACAATGAAGGCAATAGATTGGATTCGAGCTCAGCAAAACCTGTTGGAATTTCGAAAAGAAGATACAACAGAAAAGGAAATTTGAGGTCAAAGGTGTCATAGCCGTCTATGGAGGGAGCCATGGAGGGTGTTTGGTAGGACCATATTGGGTGCTCGGTGGGGATCAAATTTGATCCTTGAATGCGAAGCAATTCGAAGCCTGGTGAAGCATGCAGGGTCGAGGGTCGGTGAAAAAAGTCGTTGCGCACCAAAATAGCCGATCCCCACCAAACACCAACAAATTTACTATCAATTAATCGAGAAATCAACCACATTTCGGCAACAACATGAAACGACCCCGAACACCTGATTTAGAAGACAACAGACCCTCAGCTGCTTCAGAATGGACCACACCTATACGTGCGCGCGTCAAACAGCTTCGAAAATCAGGCTTTTCTGGACTAGATGTCAGAAAAGAAACAGGAGTTTTACAACGAACGCAATTGACATGGCTTAAAGCTCCTGTTCGACGGCCCGGTGCAGAACGTTCTGGCCGTCCTATTAAGCTGGATGAAGATACAGTCAAGAAGATGGTTAAGCATATGGAAGGACACTATGACAGACGTATTTGGTCCTGGCAGGACTGTGTCACGGAATTTCAGTTGAACTGCTGTTCTACAACGGTCAAAAATCATTTTAATCAAGCTGGATATTACAAGTGTAGATGCTGTCAGAAGTCATGGATCAATCAAAAGCAGGCGGATGCACGCAAGGATACGTGTGAAGAATGGAAGGAGTGGAAGGAGTGGCAGTGGAAACCGGTATGTTTCTTCTACTTTTACAGTACTATAGACAGAAAACATTAATCGATTTTCAGATACACTGGTCCGACGAGGTTCATTTTCATCAAAATTCTCGACATACTGAGTGGGTTATACGGAATCGTGAAGAGAGGGACTGTCCGGATTGCGTACAGAAACGTCGACTTACTGCAGGAACTCAATTCAGTGTATGAGCTATGATAGGAATTGATTATAAGAGTGAGCTGGTGTTCTACGCGCATACAGAAGAAAAGGATCACGAGCAGAAGAACGGAAAGGTCAGGAAGAAGAAGTACAAAATGGGTGGGCCTATGACTCAGGAACGGTACGCAAACGAGATTATATCTATTGTAGAAGGTAGAAAGAAAGAGGTGGAGCAAGCAGGAAGTCAGTTTCTGTTTCAGGAGGACAACGACGGCTCACACGGTACTCGATCAGACGAAAATATCGCTCGATTCAGGAAGGATCAGATGGAGCTGGAATTCATTGAAAATTGGCCCCCCAACTCACCTGATTTAAACCCTATAGAAAACGTTTGGCGTATACTGAAATCACGAGTCAAACGTCACAAATGCACGACTTCGGAGCAGCTACGAAAGGCCATAGAACAGGAGTGGAAGAAGATCACTTTGCAGGAGGTCAATGAGTGTATTTTGGGTAGTCTCAAAGGGAAACCAGATGCCAGGGGGGTCAAAAAAGGCAAAGCAAATTGGCATGATAGGGTGCAGCAGTGCTGGGAGCGAAATGGGTACTCTACTCAGTTTTAGACCGCGAAATTATAGAATATCTCGATTAATTGATAGGTGTTTGGTGGGGATCGGCTATTTTGGTGCGCAACGACTTTTTTCACCGACCCTCGGGTGTTCGATAGGGAGTTTGGTAGGGAATTCGGTAGGGCGTTTGGTAGGGAGTTTGGTAGGGAGTTTGGTATCGAGCCATGAAGGGTGCTTTCTATTGAGCTAATTAGCTTGTGCTATGGAGCATAGAGTAGGTCATGGAGCGAATAACGCGTGTTCGAACGCGTCGCATGGAGCATGGAGCATGTTTTCGGCGAACGAAGCTAGGCGAGTGGTAGGGTGGTGAGTAGGAGGTAGGCGGAAGTCTCCGTACGTGGAACCTATCCCTTTGCCCGTCAGTTATACGGCCCACCCTAATTATAGCATACAATCACCACCACTACCTTAGTAAGAGTGTTCGGATAGTTAGTAAGCACAGTACATTGTTTTAATTCATCTCAATACCCCTCAATACCTTAAGTCTCGAAGCTCCCCTACAGTTCTATTGACTTTCAAAATGTTCCCACGAGGTTGCGAGTTTGATATTGCAGAAGAGCTGGATACCGTACCTGTTGCACTACAAAAGGAGGTTAACAAGATAGATAGTAGTAAATACATCGAAAGAAGGTTGAAAATAGAAAAGGGGTTACAGCCTTCTTCTGACTGGCTCGGCGAGTCGGGCTTAATACTTTAAACACTAATTCCCGTACCCATAAAGGTTAAGCTTCTACCATTCTCAAACTTGGAGAGATTTCCATAACTGCGCTCATGTGGAATAGCTTTGGAGGTGTCGTCAATGCCTGGGAATGTGCAAGAGGGAGGATTCATAAGGCCTGAAGTAACGCTCTCAATTTCGTCCTCATCAAATTCAACTGTGGGAAGGATGGAATCTGGCAATATGCTGGGCTCGTTATACTGATCAAGCTGTTGAAGATGCTCTAAATCAAGTTCAAGTGGTAGTGAAATGTCATCCCGGCCAGCCAAGTTGGAGAGAAATGTTGTCCTGACCATGATCCCATACCAAACCTTCCTCATCTGACCAAGAATTTGACTGGAATTCACATCGCCGTCCAATTTTGACTTCTTTGACAAGGGCGAATCCGAGAAGATCGTTGAAACTGAAGCTGGACGTTTAAACGAGGGATTGCTTGAAGAAGCTCTATAAACGGGCTGGTTTCTCCTTGACTTAAAGGTACGAGGCATCTTTTAGAGAGAAAACTTGACAACGAGCAGAGAGTATGAAGATTCTTTACAAGATTTAGAAATTGGAGCGCTGGCAAAATTTTAAAGATTTCTAAGGTAAAAAATGAGGTTGCGATGGTGGCAAGCTTCCCCCCAAGTCATTCTTCACATTCTGCTAATTTTTCATGTCAGCAGCATCAAATCCTTATTAAATGCCATCCACACCGAGATTTAGCGGGGAAAGCGTTGATGATGACCTCATCTAGTGGTTATCGTAAGAGGAAATCTCTGCCTGCTCCCAGGCAAAACTTTTCAACGCCTTTATTCAATCCATTCTTAGAAGACTCACAGTTTCAACTCTCTGTAATTCAAGCCTGTATTCTGTTTTAAATTCAAGCATCTAATTCTTTTACAGACATCTCAGGACTCTGCGGATACTTTCATCATGTCTACTGCAAGTTCTCAGACTATTCCTTCCATCTCAGGCGAGAAATCGAGCTTAGATGGATCTGGCACCTCGACGAGCACTTTCACGTCTCCCCAAACACTCACACCTGTTGATAAAAGAAGAAAGAGATTATTTGAAGCATCTAAGTCATTCAAGCGTCGTCGAAAGTCTATCAAGAAGCCCAAGTCTGTTGATCCATCTCCGAATGCAGAATCATCGAAAGAAGTTTTTCTAGGCCAAAATCTTCCTAATTCTGCTTCCAAGGAAGCAGAAAGTCCGGAGACATCCTTGGAGGATAAGAATACCAAATGAAGGAAGCTGGACAGAGAGATCCGTTGGCACGCTCTTCTTTACTCGTTCAACATTTTTGCCCATGATCTGATCCTTGAGATTTACGGGGATATTTCGTCCGACTCGACCGAATATCAAGATGCCAGAACCATCCACGAGAATATCAAGGCTTATAAGGGTCAGGTCTTGAGATACATGGAGGTAGATAACTCTTTGTATCACGCTGTCTTGCTTACCATTAGAACTAATTTATTGCTCTCATTAGCATCATATTCTCGAACTCATTAAGAATTCTCCTGTTCTGTCCAACTGCATGATGAATGTACTTCTTGAAGACTTCTTCTCGAAGTCATACAACGCCTCCAACTTCCTATTCGTATATAAATGAATGAACGAATATGTGGATGTGGAGAAAAGTCTCCGAGTTGGGACAATATTACATGAAGGGTACAATATTATCTATTCTACGCCTCTCTTGACCCCGACTTTAACCTTCTGACTATAGCTCTCTACGTCAATATCGTCACTGAAACAAAGAAATATATGGACGCAAAGACCGCCGACGTTGGCAAGTCGGATGCCAGAACTCTGTTGGTGGGTTTCTACGACAGGTTGCCACAAGCCGAGGAATTCTGGATAAAGGTGACTTCTTTGAGCTGATCAACCGGTTCAGGAATCAACGTCAACGCCATCCAGATGAGGCTGCGGAAGAGGACTTCCCTTCTCGTTTCCATTCAATGGGACCACCACCAAGGAAGGCCCCCCCATTGGTGCCCGAAGATGGGTTCGAGGTGGAAGATTAGATGCCGCAGCTATCTATTTGACCTTATGTTACCTTCCTTTACATTTTGTACCTATCTATGTTGCTGTTCTTGCTTTATTAATTGCATAGCGTAGGTAGGTAGATACCCTGGATTGCTTAGCATAGCGTACCATATTTCTGCTCTAATTACCAACAGAACTACATTGAATCCAAGAAAACCCCACAATATACCCAAACAATATGAGGAAATGCCAATGCTTTTGATTCTAGTCATCAAGTGTGTTGGAAACAGGGAACAGTACTGTTACCCCTGTGGTTAGTAATCTCCGCTCCACATTGATCCGGATTGATCCGGCGCTAGTGGATTCAGGGGATTCAGGGTATTTACCTGATTCCCACTTCTTCCTTCCTCTATAGTTCACCTACTAGATAGTCAATATATGCACATATTCGCTCTGACCCTCATATACCAATAAAGTGTACCTTACGGAGTATGAAGACTGCTTTACGGTAAACGGGGATTTTACAGTAAATAGGTAATTAACCGCCTTTACCGTTAATTCTCGGTAAACGGAATTTTACGGAGGAAACACCGTAAAATTAAGCCATAGTGCCTCGCTAAGGTATGTTGAACTATGTTCCTAATTGAACGACTATGTACTCCTACTGTAGCTCCTACTGCAGCTCCTATTGCTTCAACACTCCTACTCAATAGAAGCTACACACACTTCTACATACCTATCATTGAACGGAAGTCTCTGAATGCCTTCGGAGTCAAGAAATACTACTTGGCTAGCAAAAGTCTAATAACGTAAGTAACATACAGTACATGTCGTGGTTTGATGTTAACCAATCCTTTCATATCATCGTCAAAAGAGACATCTTCCAAGCCATTGCGGTCCCAGCTTGTATTCCCCCTTCCGGGCAGACTGGACTTCCGTAGTCGCCCACCTTCTTAGTCTTTACGCTATTCAACGGAAGTGGGTTCTCGAGTCTTCACCACCACGTTGGGGTCGGGGTGTCTTTCTGGGTAAATGGTTGCCCGAGGTCCTCGAATCGCATGCCTTCTGCACCCGACTTGCTGACGACGTGAAAGATCGAGATATTGACGTGCTTCGTGGAAATACTGCCAGTGAGTAGAGTAGACGCGCGAGGATCTCCAGTTGGAGGATCATAAGTGCCTGTTCTTTGTCTCACTATGAATCAGACTTAACGCTCTGGCCGAGAATATGAAACGCCAAACACTACCATTGAGACCATCGCACGGCCGCCCCTCAGCATTGACGCCATCATCTTTGCACGGGCGATGTTAACTTGCCTTGCTGTCCGCCTCTGGTCACACAGCGTTGTCAACATCCAAAACACAAGCACCAATGTTCACCCTCCTTCAGGTCAAACAGGTACAGCGGTTGGGGTTTTGGGTACGCAACATCACCGCGATGATCAGCAGATGATGCAGCGGTGTCTGAGCCGTCAGAGAATGGCCGAGGCTTTGTGAACAAGATGACACCTCCTTTGGTGATGGGGCCGAAAGCCATCGATACAGACACTTGGGCCCGCAGGAGCCGAATCCCATCTACTTTCGAAAACGATAAAGCTTCCGATCCCAGTGCCTTCGCCGCTGTTCATCGCAATCGGCCTTCGGATCATCCAGGTTTGTTTTTGAAACCTGATTCCTGGGACAGCTTTTACGTCGACGAGAATCGCCTACTTCAAAGCGGCTGGAAGGAGAAATGGGACCGCTTTTACCACGACCAAAATGGCGTAACTCAAAACGTTGGGGTGGAGAAATGGGACCGCTTTTACCTCGATATGAATGGCGTAATTCGAAACGTCTAGAGCGAGAAATGGGACGAACTTCATGACAACGCGCCTGCTGCAACTAAGAGCGATTCTAGCCACCGTCGTGGCTTTCCGCGAGTGCCGGCAGATGCGTTGAATAGCTTCCCACAAGCTTTCGAATCTGCTTGAAGGCGGGTAGGGTTGAAGTCAACGCCCTACATGGTAATGAGAACTTTGGCAACTACGTAGATGTCTATGATCCTTGTTTGAGACTTGCATGCTTGACGAGGTGTTTCCATTCCTCTTTCCTGCTACGTGAAGCCTAAGCCTATGACACCACCCGAACCCGAAATGAGACCCGGTAATTCATCCTAATAGAGCAATACGATCCCGTAACCGCCGACACCTTTATATTGACATGCTATACCGGCATGAAACACCACCACTGATCCGTTTGCCTGCGGAATAGTCCTCATAGAAGTTGTAGAGACTGAGGTAATATCGATAACATGTGATCCTTCGCTGATCAGAGCCCGGGACCCTCCTGAATAACAATAATCACTGTATGCTTCCCTTGTGCCGGGATTTGAGAACTGTCCAAGAACTCATGGAAGACCAGTCGGCGGTTCTGATAGGATTTGCTTTTCACTACTTCTATTCTATCTTTGGCTTCAGGTACTGGATCGTAGGTCAGAACATGGGAGGATATCAGTCAAGCTCTCAACCAACTCACTGTCTCGAAATAGTCAAAAACAGCATCGCAATCTTTCACAGGACACGGTGGTTCTACGCCATAATGCGCAGAGATCCTTTGATAGGCTGCGGCCCCTACTCGTGCCCCGCACTTTCGCTCCTTAGAATAGGTACTTAAAGTGCGGATAGAACTACGTCCCGCGGGGAAGGCTCAGGACTTACCTAAGGTACCTTAGTGCCATAGCCTTAGCTGCATGCACTTACGATAAAGGTGGGTTGTGTGGGCCCTAAATACCCGGATGGCAGCCTATGACCCTGGGGAATACCATAACAAGTACTACCTATAGGGCCAAGTCTGGACTTGGTATTTCGCCTTTTGGCCCGGGAGGGCGGGGTCCCCGTGGTTGAGGCTGTCTAGCGCAGGTGCCCGACCGTACAGGTCCTTCCTGCAGCGGGCTGGACATTGCTCAAGCGTTGCCAGACTTGTTCAGGTATAGCTAGCTTATGCCCTCATACAAATAACCCTAACCCTAACCCAAACAGAACCACAAGAGGAGTGTGCTGGGAAAAAACATCCTGGTCAAGAATTCGGCATCCTCTTTCAGCGTGGGATAAACCGCTGTTTCTCCCCTTCCAACCGCTGAGATCCGATAAACAGCTGGGGTGACGCGTATATAGAGAACACACAGTGCTTCGTGACACATCCAGGCTAGAATGACCATAAGGTCTTCAGGTGGGTAGAACTGATGTTTGATGGCGCGTATTACGAAACGTGCAACAATGAAGCAGGTGGTAAAGGCGATCATGCAGTAACCAAGAACCTGAAGGAGGATTCAATGAGCGTACTGCCTTCGAAGAAGGGGTTCGATGCAACAGAACATACTTGTACACGGCGCGCTGACATGAAAATCTTATAACTGACGGAAGCCATCTTTGCTGTTTCCAAAATACAACGGCGAAGATGAGATGGTATTGGGGAAGTCGATTCAGAAACGCGAAATTGCAGATACGGAAGATGACCAATATTGAATCCCCATAGTTCCTTTGGGTATTATATTAGGTTCGATTCCTAACAGCGCTGGTACAATGGTGTGGTGGTATTCTTTTCTCTTTCCCATTCTCTACAGGTCCTTCCTGCAGCGGGCTGGACATTGCATTAGCAAAAAGCCTCTTAACAAGGATGATTTGTATGAGGGCGTAAGCCAGCACGGCCAGCTATACGCAGTAATGCGGAATCTGTGATAAGGAAAACCTGCAGGTCGGGGATGCGGAAGATCGGCCCGCAGGCATTCGAGTCCTTAGAATACACGCTTTGACCGGCCCCGACCGGCTCATAAGCCCCGCGTGCCCCGTAGAACTAAATAGAGCAACCCGACGCTTGCCACATCGTTCTTGCTCCTCACTTCCTATCTTCACCCAGATTATACTTACCATTCTCGATGTCTTCATTCCTGTACATGTTCCTGTACGCACTGGCTGGCAAATCCTTGGCTGTCTCTGTGTCTGACGGGGTTTCTTTCCTTGGATTATGCTCCAATCTGCACGGCCTCGGACTCAACGTGGAGAGTTGTATTACGGAAACGTCAATCGAATCATCCAACAACTCGTGTGTATCAGCAGTGGGTGTCACTTTGTTGCTCAGCTTTACGATACTTTTTCAAGTCATTATCTAACGTGTGCTTGTCTTCTAAAGTGTGACCTTCTCGGCCAAATATTTCCGGATCTCGTCAGCACCTTCAAAAGTCCTTCCTATCGTCAACAACAGTCTGGATACTGGTCAAACCAACAAGAAAACACCTTTCCAGTCTGCCGTATACAGCCAAGAATTGCAAACCATATTGCGGCAACGCTTCTTGTTAACGACTTTTTCAATTGTCCTTTTGCTGTCAAGAGCGGAGGCCATTCTGCATTTGCCGGTTCCTCTAACATCCAAAATGGCATAACCGTCGATCTCACCCAAATTGATGAGGTTGCAGTTTCGAGCGACGGGCTTACAACGCGAATCGGAGCTGGCAACCGCTGGATTGATGTGTATAAAACATTGACGCCGATGAACTTGTCTGTAATTGGCGGACGAGTAGGGGCCATTGGTGTAGGAGGGCTGACTCTTGGAGGTGGATATAACGTGTCCTTGAACAAAGACTGGTACTGACATAATGGCTGGCAGGCGGTATCTCTTTTTTCTCTGGCCGCCATGGCTGGGCATGCGATAACGTCAGGAATTACGAGGTTTCTCCATGCTTTTGTTTGATGGTGGCAACACAAAACTTATCGAGAACAGCTCGTCCTTGCAAACGCTTCCGTTGTGAATGTGAACCAAACAACCAACCCGGATCTCTACTTTGCTTTGAGGGGTGGCGGCAATAACTTTGGCATCGTCACCCGATTTGATCTCGAGACTTTTACCCAAGGACACATGTGGGGAGGCACAACCACGTACAATCTCACTGCCAACGCATCTATATTCAACGCCTTCGAAAATT
>JAABUO010000407.1_pt1 | contig 88653 bp, 88 predicted proteins | sample 5559291 | NCBI WGS metagenome assembly JAABUO01 (sample SAMN10711878, study PRJNA513372) | rock metagenome | isolation source: Antarctica rocks | place: Antarctica: Victoria Land, Finger Mt sud
CAGCATCGACCCCGCGGTTGAGCAGGACGAGCTGACCGAGCTGATCGAGCCGCCCGGCGACGACGCGTTCGTGCTGCACCCCGGTGAGTTCGTGCTCGGGTCGACGCTCGAGACCGTCACGCTGCCCAACGACCTCGCGGCGCGGCTCGAGGGCAAGTCCAGCCTGGGCCGGCTCGGGCTGCTGACCCATTCCACCGCGGGCTTCATCGACCCGGGATTCACCGGGCACGTCACGCTCGAGCTGTCGAATGTGGCGAACCTGCCCATCAAGCTCTGGCCCGGGATGCGCATCGGGCAGCTCGCCTTCTTCCGGCTCAGTTCGCCGGCGCAGACCCCGTACGGGTCGGCGGCATACGGCTCGCGCTACCAGGGACAGCGGGGTCCGACCCCGTCGCGCTCCTACCGGGACTTCTATCGAGCACCCACGACCTAAGCAGCCACTACCTGAGCTGCAGCGCGGACGGTCCAATTGCACCGCCCTCCCCCTCGAGGAGTGGTGGAGGCAGAGCTTCATCGGCTTGCGCCCAGGTTCGCGAGTGCGGGGCCTAGGAGCGGCGTGCAGTTGCCCCGACCGGCCTCCAACAGGTACCACCGAGGTCCGGGTGTCGTCAGCGCACTGTGAGCGGCAGCGAGGCGGCGAGCGCAGTGTCGCGGAACAGGACGACCCGATGCTCCCCCGGCGGCACGGCCACGCGGAACCTGCCTGCTCCCTTGCAGCCCCTCAGCCCCGACGCCGTCGCCAGCAGCCTGCCCCCGACGGCGACCGGCATACCGGCACCTGATGGCGGCGGGTCGAGGCGGGTGGCGTCGATGGCCAGGGCGTACGACGCCGACGCGGGGCCGGTCACCGAGAAGCGCACGACTGAGTTCGCTGGAGCCGATGACGACGAGACGGCCAGTGCCGGGCCCGTGCAGGACGTCGCCAACCGGGGCGCGGCGGGAGCACGCAGCAGGAACGGCGTGCCCAAGACGATCACCGTGATGACGGCGAAGACCAACACCAGCTTCTTGCTCGGCCGGGGCACGGGTGCCCGCCGGTGCGGGCCGTCCGCCTTGCCCGTGGTGCTGGGAAGCGGCATCGGCAGCGGAAGCCCGCGCAACATCGATTTCGTGTTCTCGCGGCGCTGCTTGCGGGCCGTTTCCAGCGCGTCGTAGCGGCGGCGTGCCTGCTCGCGCCGCCGCTGGCGTGCCTCCTCCTGCCGGTCCGCGGAGCGGGCCACGCGATGCTCGTCCCCGGCCGGCTAGCTGCCGGACTCGGGGGTGGCCTCGGGGGAAAGCTGGCCCTGGTCAGCGCCGGCGGTCGCCACCGGGTCGGATCGCACCGGCCCCGCGCCGACCTCGGCCGGCTCCCGCCCGGTCTGGCGCGCCTGCTGGCCGTCCTGCACCGAGCGCAGGAGCAGCTGGCTGACGTCGAGGACCTCGACGCCCTCCTTGGCGTCACCGGACTGCTTCTTGGCCGTAACGGCGTCAGACAGCATGACCATGCAGAACGGGCACGCCGTGCCGACGACGTCGGGGTCGAGCCCCAGGGCCTCGTCGACCCGCTCGACGTTGACCTGCTTGCCGATCTTCTCTTCCATCCACATGCGGGCGCCGCCAGCGCCGCAGCAGAAGCCACGCTCCTTGCAGCGGTGCATCTCCTGGCTCCGCAGGCCCGGCACGCTGGCCAGCACCTCACGGGGCGGGGTGTAGACCTCGTTGTGGCGACCCAGGTAGCACGGGTCGTGGTAGGTGACCAGGCCCTCGACCGGCGTCAGCGGGGTCAGCCGTCCGTCGGCAACGAGCTGGCCGAGCAGCTGGGTGTGGTGGACCACCTCGTAGTGGCCGCCGAGGGACGGGTACTCCCGCCCGAGCGAGTTGAAGCAGTGCGGGCAGGTCGCGACAATCTTCTTCGGCCGCCCGTCGGGGAGCGCCGTGTCGAGCGTCTCGATGTTGGCCTTGGCGAGCTCCTGGAACAGGTACTCGTTGCCGAGTCGCCGTGCCGGGTCGCCCGAGCACGACTCACCGGTGCCGAGGACGGCGAACGACACCCCGGCCGTGTGTAGCAGCTCGGCGAACGCGCGGGTGACCTTCTTCGACCGGTCCTCGATGGCGCCGGCGCAGCCGACCCAGAACAGGTACTCGACGTCGTCGGGCACGGCTTCGCCCTCGGCGACGACCCGCACCTCGAACGGCAGGTTCTGCATCCACTCGACTCGGGACTTGGGGTTAACGCCCCACGGGTTGCCGTTGTTCTCGAGGTTGCGCAGCATCACGCCGGCCTCGCTCGGGAACTCGGACTCGATCAGCACCTGGTAGCGCCGCATCTCGAGGATGTGGTCGACGTGCTCGATGTCGACGGGGCACTGCTCGACGCAGGCGCCGCAGGTGGTGCAGGACCAGAGCACGTCGGGGTCGATCACGCCCATGGAGGCCTCGTCGCCGACGAGCGGACGCTCGTCCTGCGGCTGTCCAGGGGTGGGCAGGCGGCCGAAGCCGGACTCGGGGACGTGCTCGGCGTGCTTGTTCGTGCCGCCGCCCTCGTGCCCGCCCTGGTTGTCGATCGGGTTGCCACCTACCGGCGTGGGGTCGTCGCCCTCGTGCTTGGCCAGCATGAACGGCGCCTTGGCGAACAGGTGGTCGCGCAGGTCCATGATCAAGAGCTTCGGCGACAGCGGCTTGCCCGTGTTCCAGGCCGGGCACTGGCTCTGACAGCGGCCGCACTCGGTGCAGGTCGCGAAGTCGAGCATGTTCTTCCAGGAGAAGTGCTCGACTTTGCCCACGCCGATGACCGGCTCCTCCTCCTCCATCAGGCTCTCGAGGTCGGGAGTGGTGGCGAGGGGGCCCAGGGCCTTGGGCTCGCGCTTGGTCAGCACGTTGATCGGCGCGATGAAGATGTGCAGGTGCTTGGAGTACGTGACCAGCACGAGGAAGGCCATGATCACGGCGATCTGGCCGAGGATGAACACCGTCTCGAGGATCGAGTTGGCCGTGTGGCCCAGTGGATGCAGCACAACAGCTGTGGCCTTCGACGTGAAGGTCCACCAGCTGCCGCGGTGGCCGGCCCCGAACGGGAAGTGACCATTGTTGATCTGGGCGCCGCGGTAGAGCATCAGCGTCAGGACGACCAGGAAGATCATTTCGAGCACGCCCCAAGCGGCGCGGCTGTGCGAGCCGTAGAACCGGCTGGCGCGGTCGAGCCGGGCGGGCGACTTCTCTGCGCGGTTGAGCGCGAAGTAGGCGATGGAGGCAAGCACGAGGAAGGTGAACAGGTCCTCGAGGAAGCCGAGCCAGATCATCTTCCCCACGAACGGGATGAAGAAGTCACGGTTGAACAGGGCGCCGTAGGCCTCGAGGATCGTCACCCCGAGCACGATGAAGCCCCAGAACGTCAGGAAGTGGGCGATGCCGGGGACGGTCCACTTGAGCAGCCGGCGCTGGCCGAAGACCTCGACGAGCTGAGTGGTGGCGCGGCGGCCGATGTCGTCGAAGCGACCCGGGGCCGGGCCGCCTGCGGTGATCATGCGGTACAAGAAGAACGACCGGCGCCCCGCCACCGCAAGTGCGGCGACAGTGATGAGCAGCCCGATCACGAGGCGAACCGCCACGGATCCTCCCAGGAATCAAGTCTTGCCAGCCTACGGTCGGCGGCCCCGCTTCCGGCGTACTCGCGGGTAGCGAGGGTGAGCGTCACACCGGCCCAGCGGGACCAGAGAGCCAGCTGTTGGTTGCAGATGCGTGCGCTAGGTGAAAGGAATGTGGACGGACTGCACAATGTTGAGTCAGACAAGCGCAACTTCACTTGACGAAAGGGCGCCTTAGGCGCACACTGAGTGCAGTCCACTCAACCCCGGTCAGCAACGCACCACTTGCACGAGAGGCAACAGACATGGCACGAGCAGTCGGTATCGACCTCGGCACCACCAACTCCGTCGTCGCGGTGCTCGAGGGCGGCGAGCCCTCAGTCATCGCCAATGCCGAGGGCGCTCGCACCACCCCAAGTGTCGTCGCCTTCGCCAAGAACGGCGAGGTGCTGGTCGGTGAGGTCGCAAAGCGCCAGGCGGTCACCAACGTCGACCGCACCATCCGGTCGGTCAAGCGTCACATGGGCACCTCGTGGTCGCAGAAGATCGACGGCAAGGACTTCACCCCGCAGCAGATCAGCGCATTCATCCTGCAGAAGCTCAAGCGCGACGCGGAGTCCTACCTCGGCGAGCCGGTGACCGACGCCGTCATCACCGTTCCCGCCTACTTCAGCGACGCCGAGCGCCAGGCGACGAAGGAGGCCGGCGAGATCGCGGGCCTCAACGTCCTGCGCATCATCAACGAGCCGACCGCTGCCGCCCTCGCCTACGGGCTCGACAAGGGCGACAAGGAGGAGACCATCTTGGTCTTCGACCTCGGCGGTGGCACCTTCGACGTCTCGCTGCTCGAGATCGGCGACGGCGTCATCGAGGTCAAGTCGACGAGCGGCGACAACAAGCTCGGCGGCGACGACTGGGACCAGCGCGTCGTCGACCATCTGGTGAAGACCTTCCAGGGCCAGAACGGCGTCGACCTGTCCAAGGACAAGATGGCGATGCAGCGGCTGCGTGAGGCTGCCGAGAAGGCCAAGATCGAGCTGTCGCAGTCGACGCAGACCTCGATCAACCTCCCATACATCACCGCCAGCGCCGAAGGCCCGCTGCACCTCGACGTCGCACTCACCCGCGCCGAGTTCCAGCGCCTGACCGCCGACCTGCTCGAGCGCACGAAGCGCCCGTTCAAGTCCGCGATCTCCGACGCCGGCATCGAGGTCTCCAAGATCGACCACGTGGTGCTCGTCGGCGGCTCGACCCGTATGCCGGCCGTCGTCGACGTCGTGCGCGAGCTCACCGGGGGCAAGGAGCCGAACAAGGGCGTCAACCCCGACGAGGTCGTCGCTGTCGGCGCCAGCCTGCAGGCGGGTGTCCTCAAGGGCGAGGTCAAGGACGTCCTGCTGCTCGACGTCACCCCGCTGTCCCTCGGCATCGAGACCAAGGGCGGCATCATGACCAAGCTCATCGAGCGCAACACCACCATCCCCACCAAGCGCTCGGAGGTCTTCACCACGGCCGACGACAACCAGCCCTCGGTGCAGATCCAGGTCTTCCAGGGCGAGCGCGAGATGGCGGCCTACAACAAGAAGCTCGGCATGTTCGAGCTGACCGGCCTGCCGCCGGCGCCGCGGGGCATCCCGCAGATCGAGGTCACCTTCGACATCGACGCCAACGGCATCGTGCATGTCTCGGCACAGGACCGCGGCACCGGCAAGCAGCAGTCGATGACGATCACCGGCGGCTCCGCGCTGCCGCGTGACGAGATCGACCGGATGATGGCCGAGGCCGAGCAGTTCGCCGAGGACGACAAGAAGCGGCGTGACGAGGCCGAGGTCCGCAACCAGGGCGAGGCGCTGGTCTACCAGACCGAGAAGTTCCTGGCCGAGAACGGCGACAAGGTGCCGGGCGACGTGCGCGGTGACGTCGAGGAGAAGCTCGGCGCGCTGCGGGCCGTTGTCGGTGGCACCGACGTCGACTCCATCCGCACAGCAGTCGACGAGCTGGCCAAGGCCTCCTCCGCCATGGGCAGCGCCCTCTACGCCTCGCAGGAGGCGCCCGGGGCCGGTGCTGCTGGCGGTGCTGCTGGCGGTGCGCCAGGGGCCGAGCACGACGATGTCGTCGACGCCGAGATCGTGGACGAGGACGGGCAGGCCAAGTGACATCTGCCCGCGACGAGCGCGAGCAGGAGCCGGTGACGGTGCGCGACAAGCGGCGGATCACCTTCAGCCCTACCCAGGGCGGCCAGCCCGCTGCGTCCGGCGAGCAGTCAAGCGCACAGGCACAGGCACAGGCACAGGCACAGGCGGAGGCGGTGCGGCCGGGGGAGACCCCGGACGCACCGGCCGCTGGTGCTGCCGGTGCCAGTGACCCGTCCCAGGCTCCCGTCGCTTCCCCCGACCTGACCGACGTGGTGACGCAGCTCGGTGAGCGCACCGCCGACCTGCAGCGCCTCAAGGCCGAGTACGACAACTACCGGCGGCGCGTCGAGCGCGACAGGACCGTCTCTGCCGAGCAGGCGGCCGGCCGGGTGCTCCTTGGCCTGCTGCCGACCCTCGACGACATCGCCCGAGCCCGGCAGCACGGCGACGTGACCGGTCCTTTCAGGGCTGTCGCCGATGCCCTCGAGACCACGCTCACCACACTCGGACTCGAGCGCTTCGGCGAGCAGGGCGATGAGTTCGACCCTGCCGTGCACGAGGCGGTCGCCGCCACCCCGGCGCCTGGGATCGAGCAGCCCACCTGCGTCGAGATCTTCCGCGCCGGCTACCGGTACGCCGGCCGTGTCCTGCGCCCCGCCCAGGTGGTCGTCGGCGAGCCGTCCGGCTCGCCGGCTACAACGCCGACCGGGGCCGACGGTGCGTATGTCCCCTTGACACTTGTCGATCCGGACCCGGCCACGGCCGCCAACGGAGGACCAGAAGGACCCTGATGAGCGCTCGCGACTACGTCGAGAAGGACTACTACGCCGTTCTCGGGGTGGCCAAGGACGCCAAGAGCGCCGATGTGAAGAAGGCGTACCGCAAGCTCGCCCGCGAGCTGCACCCCGACAAGAAGCCGGGTGACGCCGCGGCCGAAGCGCGCTTCAAGGACGTGTCCGAGGCGTATGACGTGCTGTCCGACGAGCAGCGGCGCCGCGAGTACGACGAGGCGCGCTCGCTGTTCGGGTCAGGTGGCCGGATGCCGGGGGCCCCTGGCGGCGGAGCTGCCGGAAACGGCGTGCCCTTCGACCTGGGCGACCTGTTCGGCGGTTCGGGGCAGTCGGCGGGCGGCGGCTTCGGCAGCCTGTTCGACAACCTGTTCCAGCGCGGCGGGGGCCCCACCCCCGGCGCGCGATCGCCTCGGCGCGGTACCGATCTGTCCGCTGAGTTGACCATCTCCTTCGGTGAGGTGCTGACCGGGACGGAGGCGACGGTCCGACTGCCCGGCGCTGCAGCCTGCGACACATGCGCGGGGCTCGGGACCAAGCCCGGCACCGTGCCGCGCACCTGCCCGACCTGCCAGGGGCTGGGTGTTGTCAGCCGCAGCCAGGGCGGGTTCGCCCTGTCCGAGCCCTGCCGCGACTGCCGGGGCAAGGGCTCGATCATCGACGACCCCTGCCCCGAATGTCACGGCACCGGACGCAAGGAGCGCCAGCAGCGCATCCGCGTGCCGATGGGCGTCGCCGACGGCCAACGCCTGCGGGTGCGTGGTCGCGGTGCTCCCGGAGCCGCGGGCGGCCCGCCCGGCGACCTCGAGGTGACGGTGCACGTCCGCCCCCACCCCGTGTTCGGGCGGGCTGGGGGCGACCTGCTGCTGACCCTGCCCGTCACCTACGCCGAGGCGGTGCTCGGGGCCGAGGTCAAGGTGCCGACCGCCGACGGCGGCAGCGTCACGCTCCGGGTCCCGCCCGGCACCTCCAGCGGGCGCCGCCTGCGGGTGCGGGGCCGAGGCATCCCGTCAGCGAGCGGTACCTCGGGAGACCTGCTTGTCACAGTCGAGGTCGTCGTGCCCGCGAGCGTGTCGGCTGAGGCCAAGGCGGCCCTGCAGAAGTTTGCGGCGGCAGCCCCGGACGACCCGCGCCGGCACCTGACGGCGCTGGTGAGTGGTGCTTGATGAGCGACCAGCGTTCGCACGCCGACACTGGAGCCGCCGGCCTGGCAGCTGAGGCCGGTGGGGCCGGTGGGGCCACTGGGGCTACCGAGCACGCGCCCCTGCACGATGCCGACGCCCCGATGTACGTCATCTCCGTGGCCGCCGAACTGGCTGGGATGCATCCACAGACGCTGCGGGCCTACGACCGCCTTGGGCTGGTGACGCCGGGCCGCTCGGCCGGACGCGGTCGGCGCTACTCCACCCGTGACGTGCGGCTGCTGCGGCAGGTGCAGCGGCTCTCGCAGGACGAGGGCGTCAACCTGGAGGGCATCCGCCGCATCCTGGCCCTGCAGGACCAGGTCAGCGCGTTGCAGCAGCGGATGCGCGAGCTGCAGGCCGACCTCGACGCGAGCCGGCGCGAGGCGGAGCGGCGGATCGCCGACGCCCACCGCTCGCACCGGCGCGACCTCGTGCCGCTCGAGCGGGAGACCAGCGTCATGGTCTGGCGCCGGCGCTGACGGGCTGCCCGTGACGAGTGAACGACTGCACAGGAGGACCACCCCATGAACGCCGACCGACTCACCACCAAGAGCCAGGAAGCGCTCTCGGCCGCCTTTTCCCGGGCCGCGACCGACGGCTCCCCACAGGTCGAGCCGCTACACCTGCTCGCCGCGCTGCTCGACCAGCCCGACGGCATCGCCGGCCCGCTGCTGGGCGCCGTCGGCGCCCCGCTGCCCCAGGTGCGCAGCCGCACCCAGCAGGCACTGGCGCGCCTGCCGCGCACCAAGGGGTCGAATGTGGCGCCGCCGCAGGCCTCGCGGGGCCTGCTGGCCGTCCTCGCCGCGGCCGAGACTGCCGCCCGTGGCATCGGCGACGAGTACGTCTCGACCGAGCACCTGCTCGTCGCCCTGGCCAAGGAGGGTGGCGAGGCCGCGACCGTCCTGACCAGCAGCGGTGGGCTTCCCGACCTGCTGCTCGACGCGTTCGACGCGGTCCGTGGCGGCATCCGCCGCATCACGAACCAGGATCCCGAAGGCGCCTACCAGGCGCTGGAGAAGTACACGACAGACCTCACCGAGCTGGCCCGCTCGGGCAAGCTCGACCCGGTCATCGGGCGCGACACCGAGATCCGGCGCGTGGTGCAGGTGCTCTCGCGCCGCACCAAGAACAACCCCGTGCTGATCGGGGAGCCCGGCGTCGGCAAGACCGCAGTCGTCGAGGGCCTGGCCCAGCGCATCGTCCAGGGTGAGGTGCCTGAGTCGCTGCGCGGCCGCCGGCTCGTCTCGCTCGACCTTGGCGCGATGATCGCCGGCACCAAGTACCGGGGTGAGTTCGAGGAGCGGCTCAAGGCCGTCAGGGGCGAGATCCAGCAGGCAGAGGGCCACGTGCTGACCTTCATCGACGAGCTGCACACGGTTGTCGGAGCCGGCGGCGCCGAAGGCGCGATGGACGCCAGCAACATGCTCAAGCCGATGCTGGCCCGCGGTGAGCTGCGAATGATCGGCGCTACAACGCTGGACGAGTACCGCACCCGCATCGAGAAGGACCCCGCGCTCGAGCGCAGGTTCCAGCAGGTGATGGTGGGCGAGCCGTCCGTCGAGGACACGGTCGCCGTGCTGCGCGGGCTCAAGGGCCGCTACGAGGCGCATCACCAGGTGCGCATCACCGACAGCGCGCTGGTCGCCGCCGCGACCCTGTCCGATCGATACATCACCGCGCGCTTCCTGCCGGACAAGGCGATCGACCTCGTCGACGAGGCGGCCAGCCGGCTGCGGATGGAGATCGACTCCAGCCCGGTCGAGATCGACGACCTGCGGCGGCAAGTGGAGCGGCTCCGGATGGAGGAGATCGCGCTCACCGGCCAGCAGGACGCGGGCAGCATCGAGCGGCTCGAACGGCTGCGACGTGACCTCGCCGACCGCGAGGAGCAGCTGACAGCGCTCACCGCTCGCTGGGAGCGCGAGAAGGCCGGCCTCAACCGGGTGGGCGAGCTCAAGAAGCAGCTCGACGACCTGCACGGCCAGGCCGAGCGCGCCCAGCGCGACGGCGACTACGAGTTGGCGAGCAAGCTGCAGTACGAGACCATCCCCGCCCTCGAGAAGGAGATGGAGCTCGCCGGTGACCAGCAGGCCGGCGCAACGGCCGATGCCATGGTGAAGGAGGAGGTCGGCGCCGACGACGTCGCCGAGGTCGTCTCCGCCTGGACCGGCATCCCTGCGGGACGACTGCTCGAGGGCGAGACGGCCAAGCTGCTCGCGATGGAGGAGGCGCTCGCGAGCCGCGTCGTCGGCCAGGACGAGGCGGTGCGCGCCGTGTCCGACGCCGTGCGGCGTACGCGCGCCGGGGTCGCCGACCCCGACCGCCCGACCGGCTCGTTCCTGTTCCTCGGCCCCACCGGTGTGGGCAAGACCGAGCTCGCCAAGGCGCTCGCCGACTTCCTGTTCGACGACGAGCGCGCCATGGTCCGTATCGACATGAGCGAGTACGGCGAGCGGCACTCCGTCGCCCGCCTGATCGGGGCGCCCCCCGGCTATGTCGGGTACGAGTCGGGCGGCCAGCTCACCGAGGCAGTGCGCCGGCGGCCGTACACCGTGGTGCTGCTCGACGAGATCGAGAAGGCACATCCGGACGTGTTCGACGTGCTGCTGCAGGTGCTCGACGACGGCCGGCTCACCGACGGCCAGGGCCGCACCGTCGACTTCCGCAGCACGATCCTGCTGCTGACCTCGAACCTCGGCTCGTCCTACCTGGTCGACCTCACGCTCTCGCCGGAGGGGCGGCGTGAGTCGGTGATGGCAGCTGTTCGGGATGCGTTCAAACCCGAGTTCCTCAATCGGCTCGACGACGTGCTGATCTTTGAGCCGCTGGAGGTCGAGGCGCTGGAGTCGATCGTCGAGCTGCAGCTGGGCCGGCTGCGGGACCGGCTCGCCGAGCGTCGACTGACCCTGCGCGTGAGCGAGGACGCGCGGCACTGGCTGGCCGAGCGCGGCTTCGACCCGGTCTACGGTGCGCGGCCGCTGCGCCGCCTCGTGCAGACCGCTGTCGGCGACCAGCTGGCGCGGGCGCTGCTCGGCGGCCAGGTGCATGACGGCGACGAGGTCGTTGTCGACGTCGCGGGCGACGGCGCGAGCCTGCAGGTGGGAGCGGCTCAACCGGTCGGCTGACCCGCGCGCAGCCACCGGCTGCGGGCCCAGTCCGCCCAGACACACCAACTCAGCCGGTAGGGCCGGCTGGAGCACCGGTCGGGCTACCGTCACCGCATGCCTCGTGCCCTCGTCACCGGCTCCACCGCCGGCATCGGTGCTGCCTTCGCCCGCCGCCTCGCCGCGGACGGCTATGACCTGGTCGTCGTCGCCCGCGACGAGCCGCGGCTGGTGCAGCAGGCGCAGGACCTCGAGCAGCGCCACGGCAACGAGCTCGAGGTGCTTGCCGCTGACCTGTCCACCGACGAGGGCTGCGGCCGCGTCGAGGCCCGGCTGCGTGCCGGGGGCGCCGGCACCGGGGCCGCTGGAGGTATCGACCTGCTCGTCAACAACGCCGGCTTCGGCACCAACGGCCCGCTGCACACCATCGACATCGCGCAGGAGGAGTCGATGCTGCGCGTCAACGTCCGCGCAGTCATGCGGCTCACCGCGGCGGTGCTGCCTGGCATGGTGACGGCCGGTGCGGGTGAGATCATCAACGTCTCGTCCTTCGCGGGGTTAGTGCCCTCGGCGGGCGCCGCGACCTACGCGGCCGGCAAGGCGTACGTGACGGCGCTGTCCGAGGGGCTCGCGATGCAGTACGCCTCGCACGGCATCCGGGTGACGGCTGTCTGCCCGGGCTTCACCCACACCGAGTTCCACGCCCGCAGCGGCTCGGCGGTGCAGGGGATTCCGGAGCGCATGTGGCTCTCTGTCGACCAAGTCGTCGACGCGGCGTTGACCGACCTGCGCCGCGGCCGCGCTGTCAGCATCCCGGGCGGCGTCTACAAGAGCCTGGCCGGCGTCACGCACGTGCTCCCGCGGCGGGTGCTGGCCGAGGTGGGGCGCCGGGCTCGTTCCCGCCGCGGCCGCCCCTGAGCCGGCGCGCAGCGCGTCGCCGGCCCGGATACTGACGGCATGGATGCGCGCGCGGAACTACTCCGGCTGATCAAGGACGAGGCAGTGGTCCGCGGACGAGTGACCCTGTCATCCGGGCACGAAACCGACTACTACCTCGACCTGCGCCGGGTGACGCTGTCCGGCCGTGCGGCGCCCCTCGTCGGCCGGGTGATGCTCGACGCGACGGCTGCCCTCGACTACGACGCGGTGGGCGGCCTGACGATGGGCGCCGACCCGGTGGCCGCGGCGATGCTGCACGTGGCGGCCACCGGCACCGGGGGCCACCGCACGCTCGACGCTTTCGTAGTGCGCAAGGAGGGCAAGGCGCACGGCCTGCAGCGTCGTATCGAGGGCCCTGACGTAGCCGGGCGGAGCGTCCTCGCCGTGGAGGACACCTCGACGACGGGAGGCTCGGTACTGACTGCGGTCGAGGCGTTGCGCGAGGCCGGCGCCGTCGTGGCGGGGGTCGCTGTCATCGCTGATCGCGCGACTGGCGCGGCCGAGCGGGTATCAGCAGCCGGTCTGGACTACCGCTTCGTCTACTCGCTCGAGGAGCTGGGGCTCTCGGACGGGTGAGAGTCACGGGCCCCTGGCACCCACGCGGTGTCGGCGGCTTCCTGCTGGTAGATCGCGGCGGAGTCAGGACCCGTCTCGTCCAGCATGTCAATCAGCAGAGCGAGCGGAACGTGCGCGTGCAGGCATTCCATCGGGCCGATGTCAGCCTTCGCGTTAGCCATCGTGTCCTCCGAGTCGGCGTGCGCCCCGCGCGCATCGTCGTCCTCGTATCGACCTGGTCGGATGGTCGCCGGTAGGTCCACTCGGGCGACGGCGCGGGCGCGGCGGCGCGCCGAGGCCGGTGCGGTGATAGCAATGGACCGGCGGCAACCACGGACAGCAGCCAAGGACCGGCTGCGAGTGGCGGCCGGCCCCCCCAGCACAGCGTCATGGATGACGGAGGCGACGATGGCAGTTGAGGCGCGCACGGCCCCGCCCGTGCTGACGGTGCAGGCCGATCCGGCCGACCTCGGCTTCGACGCGGGTCGGCTACAGCGCATCGACAGGCACTTCGACCGGTACGTCGACGACGGGCGACTCGCCGGCTGGCAGCTGGCGGTCAGCCGGCGTGGGCAGGTCGCGCACCTGGCGTCGGCCGGGCAGCGCGACCGGGAGGCCGGCCTGGCCGTGGAGCCCGACACCCTGTGGCGGATCTACTCGATGACCAAGCCGATCACCTCGGTGGCGGCGATGATGCTGGTGGAGCAGGGGCTCCTCGACCTCAAGGACCCGGTCAGCGCCTACATCCCCTCCTTCGCCGACGCGCGGGTGCTGCGCGGCGGCTCCGCCACGGCTCCCATGACCGAGCCGGTGCTGCAGCCGATGCTCGTGTGGCACCTGATGACGCACACGGCCGGGCTGACCTACGGCTTCCACAACGCCGCGCTCGCCGACCGGCTCTACCGCGACGCGGGCTTCGAGTGGGGCACCCCGCCCGGCCTCGACCTGGCTGCAGTGTGCGAGCGGTACGCCGCGCTGCCGCTGGCCTTTCAGCCGGGGACGTCGTTCAACTACTCGGTGGCGACGGACGTGCTCGGCCGCATCGTCGAGGTCGTGTCGGGGCAGCCGCTCGACACGTTCATGACCGAGCACATCCTCGCGCCGCTCGGCATGGTCGACACCGCGTTCTACGTCGAGGACGAGGACGCGGACCGGCTGGCGGCGCTCTACATCCCGCACCCGGTGACCCGTCAGGCGGTCCGTAACGACGCCTTCGGCAACGCCATCCGCCGGCCACCGTCGGCGCTGTCCGGGGGCGGTGGCCTGGCCTCGACGCTGCACGACTACCACCGGTTCACCCAGATGCTGCTGCACGGCGGCGAGCTCGACGGGGTGCGCCTGCTCGGGAGCCGCACCGTGCGCTACATGACCCGCAACCACCTGCCCGGGGGGGTCGACCTCGAGGCGTTCGGGCAGTCGACGTTCTCCGAGACGCTGTTCGACGGCGTCGGCTTCGGGCTCGGGTTCTCCGTGGTGCAGGACCCGGTGGCTGGCAAGACGTTCAGCACCCGCGGGGAGTTCGCGTGGGGCGGCGCGGCCAGCACAGCCTTCTGGGTCGACCCCGTCGAGCAGGTCACCGCCGTGTTCATGACCCAGCTGCTGCCCTCGAGCCTCTGGCCGATCCGGACCGAGCTCAAGCGCCTCGTCTACTCCGCACTCGTCGACGACCCGCCGGCAGGTGGCTGGTGACCACGAAAGACGCGAGCCCGGCGGCCGGGGCATCAGCGGCATCAGCAGCGCGCAGCGACTACGACGCCGCCCTCGCCCGCCTGCGGGCCGAGCTCGTCGCGCTGCCGGCCGATGCCCCCGTCCGGTTGGCCAAGCGCACGTCCAACCTGTTCCGCCCGCGGACGGAGCTCGCGGGTCGTGGCCTCGACGTCTCCGGCTTTGACGCGGTGCTGTCGGTCGACCCCGAGGCCCGCACAGCTGACGTCGGCGGGATGACCACCTACGAGCACCTCGTCGACGCCACGCTGCCGTATGGGCTGATGCCGGCAGTCGTCCCCCAGCTCAAAACCATCACGCTCGGCGGCGCGGTCAGCGGCCTTGGCATCGAGTCCTCGTCCTACCGCAACGGGCTCCCGCACGAGTCGGTGCTCGAGATGGACGTGCTGACCGGGTCCGGCGAGGTGCTGCTGGCCCGCCCGGATGGCGAGCACGCGGACCTGTGGGCCGGGCTGCCCAACTCCTACGGCACGCTGGGCTACGCGGTGCGGCTGCGCATCGCCCTGCAGCCCGTGCAGCCGGTGGTGCGCCTGGAGCGGGTGCTGTTCTCCGACCCCGAGGCCTTCTTCGCCGCCGTGGAGCAGGTGTCGGCCGACAGCTCCTGGCAGGGTCAGCACATCGACTTCGTCGACGGGGTCGCATTCGCCCCCGACGAGCTCGTGCTCTGTCTCGGCAGCTTCACCAGCGCCACCCCGGAGGGCGTCCCCCTGTCGGACTACACCGGCTCGCAAGTCTTCTACCGCTCGCTGCCGGGCGGCGGCGTCGACTACCTGAGCGTCCGCGACTACCTGTGGCGCTGGGACACCGACTGGTTCTGGTGCTCGGCGACGTTCGGCGTGCAGAACCCGAAGATCCGCCGGTGGCTGCCGAAAGGGTGGCTGCGGTCGGACAACTACGCCCGGATCGTGCGGCTCGAGGGGCGCTACGGGGTCAAGCGGCGGATCGACCGGGCGCGCGGGCTGCCCGACCGCGAGAACGTCATCCAGGATGTCGAGGTGCCCATCGGGCGGGCAGCGCAGTTCCTTGCCGCCTTCGACGAGCAGATCGCCATCCGGCCGGTCTGGACCTGCCCGCTGCGTGTTCAGCGCGCGGAGGGGTGGCCGCTGTACCCGATGGAGGCCGGGCAGACCTACGTCAACTTCGGCTTCTGGGCCAGCGTTGCGCTCGACCCGGGCGAGACAGACGGCGCCTACAACCGCCGGGTCGAGGACCTCGTTGCCACCCACCACGGGCATAAGTCGCTGTACTCGACGGCGTTCTACGACCAGGACACCTTCTGGCGGCTCTACAACGGACCGGCCTACCGCCGGCTCAAGCAGCGGTACGACCCGCAGGGGCGGCTGCTGGACCTGTACGACAAATGCGTCCGACGCAGCTAGGTATGTCACAGCCATTCGTAGGTAGCTCCACATGAGGAGGCAGGGCATGAAGGTGGCGGACCTGTTCGCACAGGCCCTCGGGATCGACCGCGACCCGGGGACGAGTGCCCCCTGGGCTGCGGGGGGGACTACCGGTGCAGGGACCGGCATCGCCATCTCGGCCTGGGACGGCAGCCGGACCGGCCCCGCCGACCCCATCGCCGAGGCCGAGCTGCGTTCGCCACGGGCCATCACCCACCTGGCGACGGGACGCGGCACGCTGGGCCTGGCCCGCGCCTATGTGCTCGGCGACCTTGAGGTGCACGGCGACATGTACGCCACGCTGCGCGAGCTCGCCGACCGGGTCGACAACGTCCGGCGGCCGACGTTCCGTCAGGTTCTGGCAGCCGCCGGGCCGGGCGTGTTCCGCTGGCCGACGCGGCCGCCCGAGGAGGTGCGGCTGCGCGGTACCCGGCACGCCCGTCGCCGCGACGCGGATGCGATCTCGCACCACTACGACGTCTCCAACCGCTTCTACGAGCTGGTCCTCGGCCCGTCGATGGCGTACACGTGCGCTGTCTACCCGGCGCCCGATGCCACGCTCGAGCAGGCGCAGGAGGAGAAGTTCGACCTCGTCGCCCGCAAGCTCGACCTGCAGCCCGGGATGCGCCTGCTCGACGTCGGCTGCGGCTGGGGCGCGATGGTGATGCACGCAGCGCGGCAGTACGGGGTGCGTGCGCTCGGCGTGACGCTCTCCCAGGAGCAGGCGCAGTGGGCTCAGCGGGCGATCGAGGAGGCCGGCCTGTCGGGGCTTGCCGAGGTCCGCCACATGGACTACCGCGACGTGACCGAGACCGGCTTCGACGCGGTCTCCTCGATCGGGCTCACCGAGCACATCGGCAGCGAGCAGCTGCCGGCCTACATGAAGCACCTGCGCGAGCGGCTGCGCCCCGGTGGCCGGCTGCTCAACCACTGCATCATCCGGCCCGACACCAGCGTGCCCACCATCTACCAGGACGGGTTCATCAACAGATACGTCTTTCCCGACGGCGAGATCCTGGCACTCGGTCCGATCGTCAGCGCCATCCACGACGCCGGGTTCGAGGTGCGGCACGAGGAGAACCTGCGTGAGCACTACGCCCTGACCCTCGCGGCGTGGGGCGAGAACCTGGAGAAGAACTGGGACGAGGCAGTCGCCGAGGCCGGCGAGCGCCGCGCGCGCGTCTGGCGTGCCTACATGGCAGGGTGCCGATTCGGCTTCGAGCGCAACCAGGTCCAGCTGCACCAGGTGCTCGCGGTCCGGCCCCAGCTCGACGGCTCGTCGGGTATGCCGCTGCGCCCCACGTTCGAGCGCCGGCAGGAGACCATAACGCTGCCGGACGCCGGTCTCCGGGTTTAGGGCGCCGCGTACGCTGCCGCTGTGTCCGCCGAGTCCCTCCCCGCGCAGGTGGAGGACGTGCGCCAGATGGCGCTCGGCATGCCGCACGTGACTCTCGACCGCGGGCCGAGCGGCAATCCGGTGTACCAAGTGGGTGGGAAGTCGTTTGTCTTCTTCCGTACTCCTCGGGCCGACGCCCATGACACGGCGACCGGCGAGCGCTTCTCGGACGTGATCGTCCTCTGGGTCGCCTCCGAGTCTGAGAAGCACGCGCTCGTGCAGGATGCGACGACACCGTTCTTCACGACACCGCACTTCGAGGGCCACTGCTCCGTCCTGGTCCGCGCCAGCCGGATCGGTGAACTCACCCGCCAAGAACTGCGTGAGGTGGTGCAAGACGCCTGGCTCGCCAGGGCGTCGCCCCGCAGAAGAAGCGCCTGGCTCGCGTCACAGCGCGACAAGTAGCCCCGCACAACTGCTGGAACGTCCGGCCGGCGCTACTGCGGGTGCCGGGCGACCATCTGGGTGCCACTGCCGCCGGCTGCGACCTCGCCGAGGACCCAGGTCGGGATCTGCCGGCCGAGCAGCACGGCACGGGCTCGGTCGGCATCATCGGCGGCAACCAGCGCCACCATGCCGACGCCCTGGTTGAACGTCCGCTCCATCTCCTCGGGCTCCACCCTGCCGCGGCCGGCGATCAGGCCGAAGATCGGTGGCGGGGCCCACGTCGAGCGGTTGACGACGGCGTGCAGCCCCTCGGGCACCACCCGCGCGAGGTTGGCAGCGAGGCCGCCGCCCGTCACGTGAGCGAAGGCATGCACGTCCGCCTCCTGCAGCAGCGCGAGGCAGTCGAGGGCATAGATGCGCGTCGGCTCCAGCAGCTCCTCGCCGAGGGTGCGGCCGAGCTCGTCGAGCTCGGCATCGAGCCGCAGCCGGGCCGTGGTCAGGAGCACGTGCCGGGCCAGCGAGTAGCCGTTGGAGTGCAGCCCGCTCGACCCCATCGCGAGAACGACGTCGCCCGCCCGCACCCGCGCCGGCCCAAGCAGCGCGTCGGTCTCGACGATGCCCACGCCGGTCGCGGCGAGGTCGTACTCGTGCGCCTCCATCAGCCCGGGGTGCTCGGCCGTCTCTCCGCCGACCAGCGCGCATCCGGCGAGGCGGCAGCCCTCCGCCACGCCGCCGACGATGTCCGCCAGGCGCTCGGGCACGACCTGCCCGCAGGCCACGTAGTCCAGCAGGAACAGCGGCTCCGCCCCGCAGACGACGAGGTCGTCGACGACCATCGCGACGAGGTCGAGCCCCACCGTGTCGTGCTTGTCCATCGCCTGGGCGACGGCGAGCTTAGTACCGACTCCGTCGGTGGAGGAGGCGAGCAGCGGCTGGCGGTACTTGGCGACGTCGAGCGCGAACAGGCCGGCGAACCCGCCGATGTCGCCGACAGCCTCGGGTCGCCGGGCCCGAGCGATGCGGCCACGCATCAGCTCGACGGCTCGGTCGCCGGCATCGATGTCGACCCCGGCGCCGCGGTAGGAGGCGCCGGGCTCACTCACGGCGAGATCGGCTCCAGCGCGAGGTCGAGGTCGTCCGGCGAGGGGTCGAGGCCGTCGGCCCCCTCCAGCAGCTGCTTGCGCCGGTCGGCGGCGGCCGGCAGGTCGATGCGGTAGTTGCCGTCGAAGCAGGCGCGGCACAGCTGGTCGAGCGGCTGGCGGGAGGCCTCAACCAGGCCCTCGAGGGAGACGTAGGCGAGCGAGTCGGCATCGATCAGCTCGCGGATCTGCTCGACGTCGCGGTCGACTGCCGCCAGCTCGTCTCGGCTAGCGAAGTCGATGCCGTAGAAGCAGGGCCAGCGCACGGGCGGGGAGGAGATGCGGACATGCACCTCCCGCGCTCCCGCCTCGCGCAGCATCTTCACCAGTGCCCGCTGGGTGTTGCCCCGCACGATGGAGTCGTCGACGACGACGAGCCGCTGCCCGGCGATGACCTCCCGCAGCGGGTTGAGCTTGAGGCGGATGCCGAGCTGGCGGATGGTCTGCGACGGCTGGATGAACGTGCGCCCGACGTAGGCGTTCTTGACCAGGCCGGCGCCGTAAGGGATGCCGCTGCCCTGGGCGTAGCCGATCGCGGCGGGGGTGCCGGAGTCGGGGACGGGCATCACGAGATCGGCCCCGGCTGGCACCGGGGCCTCCTCAGCCAGCCGGATGCCGACTTCGACCCGAGTCGCGTGCACCGACCGACCGGCAATGCGGGTGTCGGGCCGGGCCATGTAGACGTACTCGAACAGGCAACCCGCCGGGGTGGCCGGGGCGAAGCGCTGCGATCGCACGCCGTCGTCGTCGATCACCAGCAGCTCGCCGGGCTCGACCTCGCGCACGACAGTGGCGCCGACGATGTCGAGCGCCGCAGTCTCGCTGGCGACCACCCATCCGCCGGCGGGCAGCGAGCCCAGCACCAGCGGGCGCACGCCGTGCGCGTCACGTGCGGCGAGCAGCGTGCGCTCGTCGCAAAAGGTCAGCGAGAAGGCACCCTTGAGCTTGGGCAGCACCTCCATCGCCGCCTCGGGCAGCGGCAGGGCGGACTGGGCGAGCATCGCGACAACGATGTCGGAGTCGGTGGTGGCCTTGACGCCCGAGGAGTCGGGCTGCACCAGCCCGGCGAGCTCGACAGTGTTGGTCAGGTTGCCGTTGTGCCCGAGCGCGATGCTGCCACCGCCCGGGCGCGAGCGGTAGGTCGGCTGGGCGTTGTCCCAGGTGCTCGCGCCAGTCGTGGAGTAGCGCGTGTGCCCGATGGCGAGGCGCCCGTCGAGACTGCCAAGGGTGATCTCATCAAAGACCTGGGCGACAAGCCCGAGCTCCTTGTAGACGACGATGCAGCGGCCGTCGGCGGCGGCGATGCCAGCCGCCTCCTGACCCCGGTGCTGCAGGGCATAGAGGCCGTAGTAGGCGAGCTTGGCAACCTCTTCACCAGGCGCGTACACGCCGAAGACGCCGCACGCATCCTTCGGGCCGTCTGCCGGGTCACGATCGACCGGAGAGGGGCGCCGCACGCGGCTGACTCTACTCGGGGGCGGGTGCCGTCTCCACCGTCAAGCAGGGCGCGGCGGCCTACAGCATGGGCAGCAGGCCACTGAGATCGGAGCGCTCGCCGCTGGCGGTGACGGAACCGTCCCCGATGGCCGCGGACCAGGTCCGCCGGCCGGTGGCGACCTCGACGAAGGCGACCGGCTGGGCCTCCACGATGTTGGGCGGCGTTCCACGGGTGTGCCGTGGACCGGCCAGGCACTGCACCGCGACGTGCGGCGGGACGCGCACCTCCACCGACCTCCCCGGCCACGACGCGGCGATCGTCCTGGCCAGCAGCCGGACGCTCGTCCGCAGCGCGGCGGTGGCCGGGGTGACCGGGACCGGCAGGTCGAGGCCGTGCACGACACCTTCGAGGCTGCGGGTGGCGAGGAAGTCGACGAGTCTCAGCGGGCCGAGCCGGGTGGCGACGACGGCATCGTCCTTGGCGCCCTCGAGGTGCTCGCCGGCCTCGGCCACGGCTCCAGCCAGGAGCACGCGGAGCTCGGCGGGGGTGCGACCACCGGCGGCGTCGCGGGCCCGGGCGTCGACTGCGGACGCGGCCGCGCGTGCCTCCCGGTAGTAGTCCGTGACGGCGAGCGGGCGCCCGGCCGGGGCCGGGTCGGTCAACGCCCGTGTGACCGACGCGGGACCGCTGGTCAGGTGCGCCACCAGCAGGGCGCCGGTCCATCCAGGCAGCCGGGTAGGGGCGTCGAAGGCCGCGTCGGGCTCGGCCTCGACGGCGCGCACGAGCAGGTCCCACTGCTCGAGCAGGCCGGCGCGGGTGCGGTCGGCTGGCACGATAACAGCCTGCCACGGCTGCACCTGCACTACTCCTGCCCGCCCACCGCCTGCCCTTTACCGGCGGCGAAATCGTGCATTGACGATGCGAACAGGCTTCTGCGCTACGCCTGTGCGTCGCAATTGCATGCATCCTCCCTGTAACGTGCGAGACATAGGCGGCCACATCGCCCGTAACCGGCTGCAAGCTCCGAGGATGCATGCAGAACGGACGAGAGGTTCACCCCGTCGCTAGCCGAACAGCCGCGGCAACGTCCCTTCGAACGCCTGCCGCAGCTCGTCGACCGGGACGCTCAGGACGTCCTGCACGTCGAGGACCGCGCCGGACCCTTCCGTGTCGACCACGCCGACACGGGCCCAGGGCAGCCCCCTCGCCTCGCACATGTCGGTGAAGCGCAGCTCCTCCGAGCGCGGCACCGCGACGACGGCGCGCCCGGCCGACTCGCTGAACAGGGTGACGAACGGGTCGACCCCCTCGGGCAGCACCACCCGCGCCCCGTGCCCGAGACGCAGGCAGGACTCGACCAGCGCGAGCGCGAGGCCGCCGTCGGACAGGTCATGCGCGGAGGACAGCATCCCGTCGCGCGAGCCTGCCACCAGCACCTCGCCGAGCAGCCGCTCGCGCTCGAGGTCGACGGGCGGCGGGCTGCCGCCCAGGTGCCGGTGCGCCACCCACGCCCAGGCCGACCCGCCGAAGTCCGCGCCGGTGGCGCCGAGCAGCACGAGCACGTCGCCGGCCTCGCTGAAGCCGATCGGGGTGCGCCGCTCGACGTCGTCCAGCACGCCCATCATCGCGACCACCGGCGTCGGCAGCACCGCGGTGTCGCCGGTGGCGTTGTAGAAGGACACGTTGCCGCCGGTGACGGGCAGGCCGAGCGTCCGGCAGCCGTCGGCCAGCGCCCGGCAGGTCTCGGCGAAGGCCCACATCACCTCCGGGTCCTCCGGCGAGCCGAAGTTCAGGCAGTCACTGACCGCCAGCGGCACGGCGCCCGTCGCGCAGACGTTGCGGTACGCCTCCGCCAGGGCCAGCTGCGCGCCGGCGTAGGGGTCGAGGGCGCAGAACCGCCCCGGTCCGTCCAGCGAGAGCGCGACGCCGAGACCGCTGTGCTCGTCCAGCCGGATGACGCCCGCGTCGTCGGGCGCGGCGAGCACGGTGTTGCCCAGCACGTACCTGTCGTACTGCTCGGTCACCCACCGCCGGGAGCACAGCTGCGGGCTCGCCACCAGCTCGAGCAGTGTCGCGCGCAGGTCGGCGGGTCGGGGCAGCTCGCGGTCCGGCAGCGGGGGGCGCGGCATCATCGGCCGCTCGTAGACCGGGCCGTCGTCGGCGAGCGAGCCGGGCGGGACGTCGACGACCACGTCCCCCTGCCAGCGCACGACCAGTCGGCCGTTGCTGGTGACAGTGCCGATGACTGTCGCGAGCACGCCCCAGCGCTCGGCCACCGCCAGCGCGGCGTCGACCCGCTCCGGCGCGACGATGGCAAGCATCCGTTCCTGCGACTCGCTGACCAGGACCTCCTCGGGCGCCATCGACGCCTCCCGCAGCGGGACGGCGCACAAGTCGACGTTCATCCCGGTCCCGGCCTTGGCTGCAGTCTCGGTCAGCGCGCAGGTGAGCCCCGCGCCGCCGAGGTCCTGGATGCCGACGACGAGCCCCTTGTCGAACAGGGCGAGCGAGCACTCGGTGACGATCTTCTCGGTGAACGGGTCGCCGACCTGCACGCTGGGCCGCTTGGCCGGCCCGCCGTCGTCCTCGAAGGTGGAGCTGGCCAGCACCGACACGCCGCCGATGCCGTCGCGCCCGGTCTTCGCGCCGAGCAGGACGACGGCGTTGCCCGCGCCCGTCGCGCTGGCCGTCTGCAGCCGCTCGGCCGGCAGCACCCCGATGCACAGCGCGTTGACCAGCGGATTGCCGCCGTAGGTCGGGTCGAAGCCGACCTCACCGCCGATGTTGGGCAGGCCCATACAGTTGCCGTAGCCACCGACCCCGGCGACCACCCCGGGCAGCACGCGCCGGGTGTCCTCGGCCTCGGCGTCGCCGAAGCGCAGGCTGTCCATCACGGCGACCGGGCGTGCGCCCATGGCGAGGATGTCGCGGATGATGCCGCCCACACCTGTCGCCGCGCCCTGGTAGGGCTCGACGTAGCTCGGGTGGTTGTGCGACTCGACCTTGAACGTCACGGCGAGGCCGCCGCCGAGGTCGACCACCCCGGCGTTCTCGCCGATCCCGGCAAGCAGCCGCTCGCTGTGCGGCAGGTCGCCGAACTGGCGAAGGTGGACCCGGCTGGACTTGTAGGAGCAGTGCTCGGACCACATCACCGAGTACATGGCCAGCTCGCAGCCGCTCGGCGGCCGGCCGAGGGTGGCGACGATGCGGTCGTACTCGTCGTCGGTGAGTCCGAGCTCCCGGTAGGGCTGATCGACGGCGCTGGTCAGCTCGGCGGTGTCATGCGGGCTCACGCGGCGCCGCCGGCTCCGACCGCGCCAGCGGTGGCCGCCAGCGAGTCCACCAGCGAGACGAATAGCCCCAGCCCGTCCTCGCCGGGGCCACTCAACCGCTCGACGGCGTGCTCCGGGTGCGGCATCAGCCCGAGGATGCGGCCATCGGGTGAGCTGATGCCGGCGATGTCGCGCAGCGAACCGTTCGGGTTGCCGCCGAGGTAGCGGAATGCCACGCGCCCGTCGCCCTCGAGCGCGTCGAGCGTGCGCTCGTCGGCGACGTAGCCGCCCTCTCCGTTCTTGATGGGGATGACGACCTCCGCGCCGGGCCTGAATGCCGACGTCCATACCGTGTCGATGCGCTCGACCCGCAGCCGCTGGTCACGGCAGATGAAGTGCAGCCCGGAGTTGCGCACCAGCGCGCCCGGCAGCAGGTGGGCCTCGCACAGCACTTGGAACCCGTTGCAGATGCCGAGCACGGGCAGCCCAGACCTCGCCTGCTGGATCACCGTGCCCATCACGGGAGAAAAGCGGGCGATGGCCCCGGCCCGCAGGTAGTCGCCGTAGGAGAAGCCGCCGGGCAGGACCACGGCGTCCACACCCTGCAGGTCCTCGTTGCCGTGCCACAGGGGGACGGCCTCGGCGCCCGCGAGGCGGATGGCCCGCGCGGCGTCGCGGTCATCCAGCGAGCCCGGGAAGGTGACGACACCGATGCGCGCCTGCACGAGCCGCACGCTACCGGCCGGGCGTGCCCGGCCGGGCCCGAGGTGCGGGCCCGCTGGTGCCGCTATTTGGCGAGCTTCTCGACGGGAGCGCCAGGGCGCCAGCGCAGGTGCTTCTCGAGGTGCACGGTGGTGCCGCGGTCGACTCCTGACTCGAGGCTGACCGTGTCCATGACGGCGCGCATGATCTCCAAGCCGCGGCCGGACTCGGACTCCTTGGTGGAGGTCTCGACGGCGGAGGCATCGAACCCGGGGCCGCGGTCGTAGACGTCGAGCCACGCCTTGTCCTCGTCGAACCCGACGACCACGTCGTAGCCCGCGCCGTCGGCGGCGTGCTTCAGCACGTTGGCGCACGCCTCGCTGAGAGCGAGCTCGACGTCGGAGATGACATCGGCCTCGGCGCCCAGCGTCGCCATCGCCTGCGCGCACAGCCGGCGCACGACCGGGATGGAGACCTCGTCGCGCGGCAGCGAGATCGCCAGCCGGAACTCCACGCTCAGGCGCCGTCGAGGCGCACGACGTAGTCCTCGATCACCGGGTTGGCCAGGAGCCGGTCGGCGAGGGCGTGCAGGGCGTCGAGGTCGGGCTCGTCGTCGACCTCGAGCTCGAAGCGCTTGCCCTGGCGTACGCCGGTGACGCCCGAGACACCGAGGCGCGGCAGGGCCGAGAGGATGGCGGCGCCCTGCGGGTCGAGGATCTCCGGCTTGAGCATCACGTCGACGACCACCCGCGGCATGACGTGAGCGTAAACCGTGCTGGCCTCGGGGCGGACCCGCGCTCAGCTGCCCGTCTGTGCGCCGCTGCCGGGAGAACAGGTCAGGAGCAGAGCGTGGGGTTGCAGGTGGTGGCGAGGTCGACGTAGCTGGGGTTGGCGCTCATGGAGTGGATCGTCGCCTGGCCGGAGCCGGCGACAGTCACCACCAGCAGCGGGGTGTCACCTGCCGGTATGCCGCCGGCAGAACGACTCAGGCTGAGGCTGACGATGGCGTCCCCACTGCTGCGTGAGGTACTGCCAGTAGCGACCGGTCGGCAGGTCTGGTTGGCACCGGCACTCCCGTCCATCAACTGGACGGTGAACGTTCCCGTGCCGGTCGACGACGTCCGCAGGTGAACCGAAGGGGTGCCCGTGAACTGAAGGGGCGAGGGCAGGGCGATGGCGGTATATCGCGCCGAGTTGGGTGAGCCGCAGGACAGGTCCCCGATGCCGGTGCCCCCCAAGCCCGCCGGGAGCCCACTACTTGTTGGGTCCTCTGGCTTGACGACCGCGTCGCCGCCGGCCACTGCCGATTGGTTGGGCTGCAGCAGGTCGACCGATGACAGGTAGAGGCGCGAGCTCAGCTTGGCGGGCCCCACCCCGCCGCCGGCGCCGATGGCAGCGGTCCCCACCTTGGGCGCGGCGGGCAGGGCCGGGCGGGCGGGGTCGCTCTCGAGCGGCGGAGCGGGCAGGCCTTTGCTGAGCGTGGCGTGCGGGTGGGCGGTCGAGTCGTTGGGGCTCGGCGTGCCTTGACCGATCACCTGGTCGTGCTCAGGGGTCGAGCTACCGACCAGTTCCGGGCCGGCGGCTTTGGCGACTCCGCCCACCAGGACGACGCCGAGCAGGGCTCCGACCGCCGCTTGGCGCTTCATGCACCGTCCCTGGTTCCGCTTGCAGCTACTTGACTCGCGCGGGTCACGTCCAGAGCCGAGTGCCACAGCCTGTGACGACACTCTCAAAACTACCGCAAATCGGATGCTAGCGGCACCCTGCGGCGAGGCTAGCGGCGGGGTATTGAGCCGGAGCACCCGCCGGCCATGGCCATACTTCCCACGAGGCGCGGCTCCCGGCGCCTCCTGCCGACCGTCTCGAGGTGTCATGCCGCGCAGTGACCGTGCCGCTGGCGTGGCGGGCGCCGCCAGTGAGCCGGGCGATCGTGCTGACGCAGATGCAGAGACGCCGGAGCAGCCACGCGACTTGATGCCCCTGCTGCGTAGTCGCATGCGCCGGGGGGCCGGGCCCGTGCTGGCCCGGACCGACGCAACTGTCGTGTTCGACGCCGGCCACGACGGCAGCTGGAGCATCGGCATCCGCGGCGGGGAGATCGCTGCTCGACCGGGCCGGGTCCGGCGGCCGACGACGACTGTCTCGGCCCCGCTGGATGTCCTGCGCGACGTGATCGGCGGTCGCCGCGCGGGCTCGGAGGCTTTCCTGAGCGGGGAGCTGACGGTTCGCGGCAACCTCGCCATTGCCCTGCAACTCGACGGCGTCTTCGACGACCGCGGACTGCCTGACGGCCATCCGCGAGCCCGGATGTGCCTGGCGGCAGGCATCCGCACCGCATACCTCGAAGCCGGGCCACGGGACGCGCCTCCGGTCGTGCTCGTGCACGGGCTCGGCGCCACCAACGCTTCGTTCCTGCCGACGCTGATCGAGCTGTCGCAGAACTACCGGGTGATCGCGCCCGACCTGCCAGGGCACGGGGCGAGCGAGGCGGTGCGCGACTCCTACCACGCCACGTTCCTCGGGCGATGGCTCGTCGGCTTCCTCGACTGCCTGCAGCTCGACGCGCCCGTGCTCGTCGGCAACAGCCTCGGCGGCCGGATCGCCCTGGAGGCCGCGTTCAGTGCCCCCGACCGGGTCAGCGGCCTCGGCCTGCTGGCCCCCGCGGTCTCGTTCCGCAAGTGGCGGCAGTTCGTCCCGCTGGTCCGGGCGCTTGACCCCCGGCTCGCCCGGCTGCCCATCCCGATCAACCGCAGGATCGCCACCCACGAACTCCGCCGGATGTTCTCCGACCCGCGGGTGCTGCCGCGCAGCTGGTACGACTCGGCCATCGACGAGAGCCTGCGTGTGCTGGCCATCCACAGCAGCCGCGTCGCCTTCTTCTCCGCGCTGCGCGAGGTCTACCTCGACGAGCCGTTCGGCGAGCGCGGCTTCTGGGACCGGCTGAAGGGGCTCGACACCCCGGCCCTGTTCATCTGGGGCGAGCACGACAGGCTCGTCCCCGCCCGCTTCGCACCACACGTCAAGGCAGCGGTTCCGGCCGCTCGCTCGGTCGTGCTCGAGCGCTGCGGCCACGTCCCCCAGTTCGAGCAGCCGGAGCGCACGCACGCCCTGCTGCGGGAGTTCCTGGTCAGCGTCGGCAGCATGCCGGCGGGCCAACAACAGCAGGAGGTATCGGTGTGAGCACGGTCCCGTCGTCGTTCGGCGAGGCGCAGCGCGAGGTCCAGAAGATGGCTGCCGGCCTTGGGGGGTGGGTCGTCGAGCAGGCGAAGCGCCGCATCCCCGCGGCCGACATGGACGAGCGCGATCCCGACTACATGCGTGACCAGCTGGCGCTCACCTGGCTGTTCGCGAGCCTGTGGTACCGCGCCGACGTGCGGCACCTGGAGCGGGTGCCCGCCGAGGGGCCGGTGCTGATGGTCGGCAACCATTCCGGTGGCAACATGACCCCCGACACGCTCGTGTTCACGCTCGCGTTCGTGTCCTACTTCGGGGTCGAGCGCCGGTTCCACCAACTCGCCCACAACCTGGTGGTCTCCCACCCGGCCGCGGGCATCCTGCGCAAGTTCGGGACGGTCGCGGCCAACCGGGGCAACGCCAGCGCCATCCTCGAGAGCGGCGCGGCGCTGCTGGTCTACCCCGGTGGTGACTACGAGGTGCACCGGCCGAGCTGGGAGGGAAACGTCGTCGACTTCGGCGGCCGCACCGGCTTCATCCGCACCGCGCTCGACGCGGGCGTCCCGATCGTGCCCGTCGTCAGCATCGGCGGCCAGGAGACGGCCCTCTTCCTGTCCCGCGGAGAGTGGCTCGCGAAGGCCCTGGGCCTGGACAAGGCCTTCCGGCTCAAGGTGATGCCGGTGTCGCTCGCACTGCCCTGGGTGGTCAACATCGGCGACTTCATGGGCCACATCCCCCTCCCAGCCAAGATCACGATCGAGGTGCTCGACCCCATCGACGTCAAGGAGCAGTACGGCGAGGACCCGGACCTGCAAGAGGTCTACGCCGACATCATCGGACAGATGCAGGAGCGGCTCGACGCTCTCGCCGCGGAGCGGCGCCTGCCGGTGATCGGCTGATGCGCGTCACGGCCACGAACACGATCCGGGCGCCGCGGGAGCGGGTCTGGGCGGTCATCACCGACCCCACCCGGTACTGCCAGTTTCTCGACGGCGCCACCGTATGGGAAGTCGCCGAGCTACCGGCCTCGCACGAGCTGCGTCCGACGGGCGTCGGTGCCAGATGGCGTGTTCGGATGAAGGTCGGATCGGCGCAGGTCGGCGGCACCGTCGAGGTCGTCGAGTACCAGCCTCCCGGAGACCTGGCCTGGAACAGCGTGACGGGCGTGACGATGCGCAGCCGGTGGCGGCTGCACGAGCGCACGCCGGGGTGCACCGAGGTCACCCTGCGGCTTGCCTACCAGGCCCCGGGAGGGCTCGTCGGGCTGGTCGTCGATCGCATCTCGGCGATCTGGGTGAGCCGGCAGCTCGAGCGCAGCCTGACCAACCTGCAGACCATGCTGGAGGACGGCCAGTCCGCCTGACGAGTGGCGGCGGGGGCAGCGGGGGCAGCGCGGCCAGCGCCTTGGCTCAGGTGGCGCGCAGGTAGTCGTCGAAGGACGACCCGGTCAGGCGCTCGTAGGCCTCGACATAGCGTGAGCGTGTCTGCTCGACGACGTCATCCGGCAGCGCGACGGCCTCGCCGACGTGCCCGCTCGTGGTGAGCCAGTCGCGGACGTACTGCTTGTCGTAGGAGGGCTGCGGCTGGCCGGGCCGCCACTGGTCGGCCGGCCAGAAGCGGGACGAGTCCGGGGTGAGCACCTCGTCGGCCAGCCGCAGCACGCCGGCCTGGTCGTGCCCGAACTCGACCTTCGTGTCGGCGAGCAGGATCCCGCGCCCGCGAGCGAGGGTGCTGGCGCGGCTGAACAAAGCGAGGGTGAGCCGCTCGAGCTCGGCCGCCTGCTCGTCCCCGAGCCGCTCCTGCGCGTCCGCCCGCGTGATGTTCTCGTCGTGCTCCCCGATGGGGGCCTTGGTGCTGGGCGTGTAGATCGGCTGGGGCAGCTCGCTGCCGTCCTCGAGCCCGGGCGGCAGCTCGTGGCCCGAGACGCCGCCCGTTCGGCGGTAGTCCTTCAGCCCGCTGCCGGTCAGGTAGCCCCGGGCGACGCACTCGATGGGCAGCATGTCGAGCTTGCGGCAGAGCATCGACCGGCCGCGCAGCTGCTCGGCGTAGGGCTGCAGCTGCTCGGGGTACTCGCTGACTGACGCGGTGATCAGGTGGCTCGGCACGAGGTCGGCGAGCTGGTCGAACCACCACAGCGAGAGCGCTGTCAGGACCGCCCCCTTGTCGGGGATCTCGGTCGGCAGGACGACGTCGTAGGCGCTGATCCGGTCGCTGGCGACCAGCAGCACGCCGGGCGTCCCGTCTCCGGCATCGACGGCGAACAGCTCGCGAACCTTGCCCGAGCCGAGGTGGGTGAGGCCGGCGAAGGAATCAACTGCGAGGGGCATTGCCTGAACCTAGCGGTGACCGCGAGCGGTCAGCCCTCGACCGCGGCGACGACGGCGGTGTCGGCGTACTGCATCAGGTCGGAGATCGCGCGCAGGACGAAGATGCCGGCCACGAGCCGCGTATGGCGCGGCGCCACGACGTAGCCGCAGGCGAGTGAGGTCGCAATCCACTGCGACAGGCAGAACGGGCAGCCGAGCAGCTCGCCGATGGCGCGCTGCATCCCCGAGCCTCGTGGCTCCTCCTGCACCTCGGTGCCGTGGGTGTCGGTGACGTAGCGACGGAACGGGCTGCGCAGCGAGGACGTCACCTTCTCCTGGGAGAGCGTGCGTGTGAGCTTGTACGTCGCGACGCCGAGCAGGGCGAGGTCCTGGCTGGGGATGCGCTCGGGCAGTGACCGGCCGCTTCGCTGGACGAAGGTGATGAACCCCAGCACGCTGGTGCCGTAGATGGCCTCGAGGATCCCGTAGGACGCCAGCGGGCGCCCTTCTGGCGCCTGGTAGCCCTTTGTCAGCTCCTCGTGCAGCTGGCGGATCTCGTTCAACGGTTCCGGCATGGTGGCAGGATGCCCGCGCGGAAGCCGGGCAAGCACGCGAGTCGAGCGCTCCTAGTGTGCGAGGCGTGCCTTCAGGCAGGCTCTCGGTATGCCCGGCGTGCTCGGCTCGGCCAATGGGCGCACCGCCACCGCGGTCGTGCTGCTGGCCGCCATAGCGATCGGTGCGCTGTCTGCTGGGCAGGTCGCCCAGCGTCGGGCGGTGCTGACGGCAGCCGCGCGGGCCGCGCTGCAGCTGGCGCTCGTCGGGCTGCTGCTCGCCGGGGTGCTGCGCGCGCCGCTCGGTACCGCAGCCTTTCTGCTTGTCATGCTGACAGTCGCCTGCGCCACGACCACCCGCCGGCTGGCTGCGTTCGGCCGGCCCTGGCGACAGGTGCTGCTCGCCAGCCTGGTGGGGGCGGCGCCACCGGTGGTGGCGGTGCTCGCCGTTGGCGCCCTGCCGTTCACCAGCCGCTACGTGCTCGCACTGACCGGCATAGTGCTCGGGGGGACGATGACAGTCAGCACCCTCGCGGGGCGCAGGCTGCATGACGCGATGGTGCGGCGCCGCGATGAGGTGGAGGCGTGGCTCTCGCTGGGCGCAAGCAGCCGCCAGGCCGTCGCCGGGCTCACCCGAGTGGCCGTCACCGAGGCGCTGCTGCCCTCGCTCGACCAGACCCGAACCGTCGGGCTCGTGACGCTGCCCGGCGCCTTCGTCGGCGCTCTCGCCGGTGGGGCGAGCCCGGCGGCGGCCGCTCGGTTCCAGCTGCTCGTGCTCGTGTCCCTGCTGGCAGCGGGCAGCCTTGCTGGGTGCACGCTCGTCTACCTGCTGGGAGCTCCAGCCACGCTGCCAGAAGCGGACAGCGAGCAGGTCGCCCGGGACGGGCCGCGAGCGGCCAAGCACGGGCCGGGCAAGCAGGTAGGGCTCGGAAAGTAGGGCGCGGGAAACCAGCGGGCGGGGTAGACGGCGCCTTGGCCGGGCAGGGGTGGGCTGGGATGCGACGCGCGAGGCGCGGCAGCCGGACGACGGAGGAACACGTGACGATTGACCCCAGCACCAGCGCCCTCGGCACCGATGCGGCTGGCATGAGCTCGCCGGCGTTCGAGACTGTGCGCTCGGAGGAGCACGCCACGGTCAGCGCGACGTGGGTTCCCGAGAGCCGGGTCCGGCTCCGCCGCCGCATCGTCACCGAGAACCGCGAGGTCACGGTGAGTGTCCGGCGCGAGGAGCTGGTCATCGACCGCGAGCCGGTCGGCGGCGACGCGGTCGACGGCGTGCTCGAGGGCGCTCCTGGCCCCGTCGAGCCGCTCGTGCTGGTCCTGGCCGAGGAGGTGCCCGTCGTCAACCTCGTGGTTCAGCCCTACGAGCAGGTGACCGTCAGCGTCGAGCAGGTGACAGTGCAGCAGCCGGTGACGGCAACGCTGCGTAGCGAGCAGGTCCGGGTCGAGACCGACCGCCACTAGCGCGCCTGGCGGTGCGTAGCGGTCAGGTCCGCTCGGCGACGTACTGCTCAGGGTCCTTGTCGGCCCCTGACAGGCCACGTGCGCCCTCGTGCTCGTCGTGGTACGCGAGCCATTTCATCCCGAGGTCGTCGCGCAGCTCAGCGCTGACGGTGTCCTTGAACGGCGGCAGCACGTCGTGCTCCTCCTCCTCGAGGTGGTCGGCGGTGACGGTGCGGGCATTCTTCACGGCATCCCACCACTCGTCCGACCCCACCGCCGGGCCCTCGACCGCGCGCACCGCATCGCGGATCTCGTTGTGGTCGTGCACGGCGTGCTCGGTGTCGCTCTCCTCGCCCGGCACCTCCTTGAGCAGCTCGGGGTAGAAGACGACCTCCTCCGCACTGGCATGCACCTCCAGCTGGTCGGCGATCTCCTGCCAGGCCGAGCGCAGCTCTGACTCATCGGTCAGCTGCTCGAGACTGATGAACGAGCGGCGGAAGGTGTCGTGCTCGGCGAGGATGAGTGCGACGATGTCGAAGTCGGCCATGTCAGCGGTCTACCTGCATCCTGGGGCAACTAACCGGCCGGCTCCCCCGCGCTACCCGGCGCTGTTGCCCGTCACGTTCCAGGCGGCGAGCGAGACGGTCGAGGCGAGCACGCCGAAGGGGGAGTCCAGCATCAGCTCGGGGTCGGCGGCAATGCCTCGCACCGCCCCCGGAGCTAATGCCTCGGCGTAGGACTGGGTGAAGCGGATGTTGGGCGCCGGCAGCACGACGACGCCGTCCTCGATCACGAACAGCCCGTTACGGGTCAAGCCGGTCAACACCAGGGTGCGGGGGTCGAGCACCCGGGTGTACCAGAAGTCGGTGACGAGCAGCCCGCGCTCGACCCCCCCGATGAGCTCGTCCGTCGACGCGGTGCCGGGCTCGAGGCGCAGGCTGCTGGCCACGCCGCCCCCGAAGAAGTCGGAGGCCAGCGAGGAGCCGGTGCTGGCCGTTCCCGCGACGCGTGCTCCCCGACGGTCGTAGGCCACTCCGGTGCTGATGCCCGCGCGGACGAGGTCGAAGGTGCGCGCCGGTGTGCCCTCCTCGTCGAATGGCATGACCGGGATGAGAGGGTCCGCGGGGTCGCAGACCAGAGTCACCGCTGGGTCGAGCTGCTGCTCCCCGAGCTGGACGAACGAGCGCCCCTCGGCCACCGCACGCCCGCTGTAGCCGTAGAACGACAGCAGGGCCAGCACGTCACTGACCGCCCCGGGCTGGAGCACGACCGGCCAGGAGCCGGGCTCGATGTCGGCGGCGTCCTTTGCGGCAGCTCGGGCGATGCGAGCGGCGCGAGCGCCCGCGCCATGCGCGTCGAGGTCGGCGAGCCGGAGCCCAGACCCACGTCCGCTGCCGTCGGCGAAGCGGCCGCCGAGGGGCGCCCGGGCGATGCCGTCGATCGTCGCTGAGGAGAGCGCAGCGGCCACGCGCTGGCCGGCGCTGTTGCGGTAGGCCCGCACGATGGCGGCGCTGGAGCAGAAGCCAGCTGTCTGCAGGCCGTCCGCTGCCTCGACGAAGGCGCGGACCGCCTCGGCGCGCTCGTCGGCCGACGGGCTCCCGGCCGCGGTGACTGCCCTTGTGCCCGCCTCGGCGCGCAGCGGCTCCGGCGGCGCCAGGCCCGGCCACTCCGGGTCGGCCGGGCGCACCGTGGCTGCTTCCAGTCCCGCGTCAGCCAGGCGCCGCAGGTCGTCGTCGCCGAGCTGTGTGCCGCTGACCGAGGCCGTCCGGCCGCCCACGGTGACAGTGAGCCGGACCGCCTGCACTGCGTCGGTGACGTTCTGGTGGATGGCCGAGCCAGCGAAGCGGGTCAGCGACTCCTCGCCGGTAGTGACGACGGCCTGCAGCTCGGCGCCCGGCGCTCCGTGCTCGCGGCAGACACCCGTGGCGATGTCGATGGTGCGGTCGGCGACAACCAGCGCTGCGTCGGTGTCAGCCACGGACGCCCACCCGAACGCCGCGGAACCGGCCCGGCACCGCTGGATGCCCCGTGTGCCCGACCTGCATCGGCTGGCCCTTGCCGCAGTTGGGCGTCCCCCAGAACACCCACTCGTCCGGGCCGGCGAGCATGTCGAGAGAGCCCCAGAAGCGTGGCCCGATGCCGGTGTACGTGGGGTTGCGCAGCATCCGCGTGCGCTTGCCCCGTTTGATCTCCCAGCCCATCTCGCAGCCGAACTGGAAGTTCAGCCGCCTGTCGTCGATCGACCAGGACCGGTTGGTGTCCATGTAGACGCCGTCGTCGGTGGCGGCGATCATTTCCTCCAGCGAGGAGTCGCCGGGCACCAGCCCGACGTTTGTCATCCGCACCATCGGCAGCCGGGCGTACCCGTCAGCCCGGATGCAGCCACTGCTGGTCGCGAGCCCGGCCTCGGCCGCCGAGTCGCGCCCGGACAGCACCCCGACCCATGTCCCGTCGCGGACGATGTCGACCGGATGGGCGGGCGTGCCCTCGTCGTCGTAGCCGAATGAGCCGAGCGCGCCGGGCAGCGTCGCATCGGCTGTGATCGTCATAAGGTCACTCCCGAATCGGAGCGAGCCGAGCTGGGCGAGGTCGAGCCAGGACGTGCCCGCGAACGCGGCCTCCCAGCCCAGGATGCGATCGAGCTCGACGGCGTGCCCGACCGACTCGTGGATCTGTAGCGCCATCTGCTCGCTGCCCAGGATCAAATCAACTGTCCCGGCGGGGCACTCCGGGGCGGTGAGCAGGGCGCGCGCCTCGTCGGCGATGCGGGGGGCGTTGCCGAGCAGGTCGACCTCGCGCACCAGCTCGTAGCCTCTGGTCCCGTATTGCCCGCGAAACCCGGGGTAGGTGCGCCGCTGCGTCTCGGCCCGCCCGACCGCCGTTGCCTCCATGCCGGCACCGCATTTACGGACGCGCTGGCTAATGCGTGTCCCCTCGCTGGTGACGAGCCAGCTCGTCACGTCCCATGCCTCGAAGCCGGCCGAGGCGACATCGGCGCCCGAGGAGCGCAGCAGCTCGGTCGCCTGCACGACCAGGTCGGCTTTGTCGCTGAGCGGGACCTCGAACGGGTCCTCCGCACACGGGCTGGACCAGTCGCCATCGACCGGCGCCTCCGGCACCCGCCGCACGGCCCCCCGAGAGACTGTCCCCGAGGCGCGGGCCACCCGCGCCGCCTGCTCGCCCGCGCCGCGAACGCCGGCGGCGCTGAGGTCGGCAGTCGCCGCGAAGCCCCAGGCACCGGCGACGAGGGCCCGCACGCCGAGCCCTGCATCCTCGCCTCGGGCCAGGTCCTCGAGCACGCCGTCACGAGCGCCGAGGGACTCCGTGCGGGTGAGGACGACGCGCGAGTCGGCGAACTCGGCGCCGGCCGCGAGTGCCGCCTCGATGGCGGCCGTGGCGAGGTCGAACGTCATCCGAGCGGCCTGACGCACTCATGGCCCTCGTCGTCGATCCAGCGGACCGACGTCCCGACCATTCCCAGGTCATTCAGCTTGGCGACGAGCTCGTCGGCGACCGCCTCGACCTCCTCGCGCTGGTAGGCGCGCACCAGCACGTGCTGGTCGCCGGCGCCCAGCACCTCACCGCGGGTGCGCAGCTCGTCCTCGAGGTGCTGCTGCAGGTCCTCGGCCTCCGGGTTGGTGCCGGGCGGCAGGTCGACTGTCAGCTCCACCGGGTTCTCGTGCCTCATGCTGCTGCGGTGCCCCGGCGACGACGGCGCTACGCCCGCCGGAGGGGAGTTGCAGAGAAGGACCAATGCGCATGACGCTTCCCCCGCAAGAGGCCGACAGCGGCGTCTGTATCGGGGCGAACCGGACACGCAGGGCCGAAGCGTCATGCACATGCAGCCGGGGGTAGCGGATCCAGGCTCGGAGGAGGAGCTGTAGCCGGGCTCAGGACAACGCGGCGAGGCGCTCGAACACTGGCGCGAGCCGGGCGACGTAGCGCTCGGGCTGGCACACCTCGTCGAGCCGCGCCTCGTCCAGTGGTGAGGGCGAGTGCTGCCGGAGGGTCTCCCGGAAGGGCACCCCGGTCTCCCACGTCGCCATCGCTGCCGCCTGCACGGCCGCGTACGCATCCTCGCGCGACATTCCAGCCTCGACCAGCTCGAGCAGCACCGCCGAGGTGTAGATCAGCCCGCCGGTCGACTCGAGGTTGGCACGCATCCGGACCGGGTCGACGACCAGGCCGGTGACCAGCCGGGTGCTCAGGTGCAGCAGGTAGTCGGTGGCGAGTGCCGCGTCGGGCAGCGCGATGCGCTCGGCGGACGAGTGCGAGATGTCGCGCTCGTGCCAGAGCGGCACGCCCTCGAGCACGGGGACGATCTGGGCCCGGACGACGCGGGCGAGCCCGGCGATGCGCTCACTCATGATCGGGTTCTTCTTGTGCGGCATGGCCGACGAGCCCTTCTGCCCGCGCCCGAACGGCTCCGCCACCTCTCGTAGCTCGGTGCGCTGGCCGTGCCGGACCTCGAGCGCGATGGCCTCGCACATCGTCGCCAGCCCCGCGAGCGCACCGACCCAGGAGGCGATCCCATCCCGCAGGACCACCTGCGTGGCCACCGGAGCGGGGGCCAGGCGGAGTGCGGCGGCGACCCGCTGCTCGACCGACGGGTCGATGTTGGAGTAGGTCCCCACCGCGCCGCTGATCTTGCAAACAGCCACGTCGGCCCGGGCGGCGCGCAGCCTGTCCCGGCACCGGGCCATCCCGAACGCCAGGTCGGCGACGCGGTGGCCGAACACGTCGGGCTCGGCGTGCACGCCGTGGGTGCGGCCGACACGCAGCGTGCCGCGGTGCGCCAGGCCGAGGTCGCGCAGCGCGCCAACAAGGGCGTCGGCCCGGTCGAGCAGCAGGTCGGTCGCTTCGGTCAGCTGCAGGCCGAGCGCGGTGTCGAGCAGGTCCGAGGAGGTCATCCCGAAGTGCACGTAGGCGGCTGCCTCGCGGGGGGTGGTCCGGTCGGCCCACGCAGAGAGGAAGGCGATCACGTCGTGCTGGGTGACCTCCTCGATCCGCGCCACCTCCTCCGGCGTGGGTGGCTGGGCGTTGCGCACCGGTTGCACCGCGGAGGCCGGGACGACGCCGTCCTCGGCATGAGCCTCGAGCACCAGTGTCTCGACCCGGCACCACAGGGCGTACTTGTTGGCCTCCGACCAGACCTGCGCCATCGCAGGCAGGCTGTAGCGCTCGATCACCCGCGGGTCACCCGCGGGTCACCCGCCGGACAGGCGCAGGGCCGCGTCGGTCTCGAACTGCTCCTTGAACTCGTCGAGCCGCGGTCGCAGGGTGGCGTCACCGACCGCCAGCATCTGGACGGCCAGCACCGCGGCGTTCGTCGAGTTGCCGAGCCCGACGCAGGCCACGGGTACTCCGGGGGGCATCTGGGCGATTGAGAGCAGGGCGTCGACGCCGTCCATCGCCCCGCCCTTGATCGGTACCCCGATGACCGGCAGGGGGGTGTGGGCCGCGACGACGCCAGGCAGCGCGGCGGACAGCCCCGCGCCGGCGATCACCACCTGCACGCCGCGCGGGACGAGCCCACTGACCCATTCGACGAGTGTGCGCGGCGCCCGGTGGGCCGAGATCGACACCTCTTCGTAGGCGACACCGAAGCGCTCCAGCGTCGCCCCGGCCTTGCTCATCACGTTGGCGTCGCTCGGCGAGCCGTACACAATCGCCACCCGGGGGTCGGCCACTGAACTTCTCCTTCTTGTTGGTCGCGCTGGTCGGCGGGAGAGGTGGGGAGGCTGGTCAGGCAGCCGCCGCTGCGCGAGCGATGTCGGAGCGCCAGTGCCCGCCGTCGAGCGAGAGCAGGCCGATGGCCTCGTACGCCGATTCTCGCGCACCGGAGAGGTCGGCGGCCAGCCCGGTGACAGAGAGCACCCGCCCCCCGGCGGCCACCACGCGCCCGTCAGCCTCGCGCCGGGTCCCGGCGTGCAGCACCGACACCCCCGGCACGCCAGCCGCCGCCTCGATCCCGCGGACCTCGCCGCCGAGCCGCGGGGCGGCCGGGTAGCCGGGCGCAGCGAGCACGACCGTGATGGCGGCGTCCTCGCTCCACTGCGGCGCCGTCGACGCGGCGAGCACCTGGGTGAGCGGCGTCCGCAGCCGAGCCAGGACCGCCTGGGTCTCCGGGTCACCGAAGCGGCAGTTGAACTCCACGACCCGCAAGCCGCCGGAGGTCAGCGCCAGCCCGACGTAGAGCAGTCCGCAGAACGGCGTGCCCCGCCGCTCCAGCTCGGCCACGGTCGGGCGCACCACTTGGGCGCAGACGTCGGCGACGAGCGAGGGCGGTGCCCACGGCAGCGGGGAGTAGGCACCCATTCCACCCGTGTTGGGGCCGGTGTCACCGTCGCCGGCCCGCTTGAAGTCCTGCGCTGGCGCGAGCGGCTGGATGCTCCCGCCCGGGCCGACGACGACGAACAGCGACACCTCCGGTCCGTCGAGGTACTGCTCCACGACGACGCGGTCCTCCGGCTCGGCCAGGCACGCGCGGACCGCGGCCACCGCCGCATCCCGGTCGGTGGTGACGGTGACACCCTTGCCGCCCGCGAGGCCGTCGTACTTGACGACGTACGGCGGCCCGAACTCGTCGAGGTCGGCCAGCGCCCCCTGCACGACGCTGTGATCGCGGCCGGCAGCGGTCGGGACACCCGCCGCAGCCATGACCTCCTTGGCGAAGGCCTTGCTGCCCTCCAGACGCGCCGCCGCAGCGGTCGGGCCGAAGGCGGTGAGCCCTCGCTCTGACAGGACGTCGACCGCCCCGGCCACCAGCGGCACCTCCGGCCCGACCACCGTGAGGTCGGAGCCGACCCGCTCGGCGAGGTCGGCAACGGCCACCGGGTCGCTGACGTCGAGCGGCACCGGCTCCGCGATCTGCGCCGTACCTGCGTTGCCGGGGGCGCAGACGATGGAGGCCACGGACGGGTCGCGCGAGAGCGCGAGGCAGAGGGCGTGCTCGCGCCCACCCGAGCCGACGACCAGGACCTTCACGCAGGATCCCCGCTCACTGCTGGCACCTGCTGTGCTGGCGCCGAGTCACAGCTCAGACCAGGTCATGGACGGCGATCGTCTGGTCCCGCTCCGGTCCGACGCCGACAGCTGACACCGGCGCCCCCGCCAGCTGCTCGACGACCCGGACGTACTCGCGGGCGGCTGCAGGCAGGTCCGCCAGGCGCCGAGCGCCCCTGATGTCATCGTCCCAGCCGGGCAGCTCCTCGTAGACCGGCCGGGCGTGGTGGAAGTCGGTCTGCGTCATCGGCATCTCGTCATGGCGCACGCCATCGACCTCGTACCCGACGCACAGCGGCACCCGCTCGAGCCCGGACAGCACGTCGAGCTTGGTGAGGAACAGGTCGCTCAGCCCGTTGACCCGCACCGCGTAGCGCACGATCACGGCGTCGAACCAGCCAGTCCGCCGGGCGCGCCCTGTCGTGACCCCGTACTCCCCGCCCACCGAGCGCAGCCGCTCGCCCGACTCGTCGTCCAGCTCGGTGGGGAACGGGCCGGAGCCCACCCGGGTGGTGTAGGCCTTGACGATCCCGATGGAGCGGGTGATGCGCGACGGGCCGATCCCTGCGCCCGTCGCGGCCCCGCCGGCCACCGGGTTCGAGCTGGTGACGAACGGATAGGTGCCGTGGTCGACGTCGAGCAGCGTCCCCTGGCTGCCCTCGAGCAGGACCACCTCGTCGCGGCCGAGCGCCTGGTGCAGCAGCAGCCCGGTGTCGGCGATGTGCGGCTGGAGCCGCTCGGCGTAGCCCGCGTACTCCTCGCAGACCTCGTCAACCTCGATCGCCTTGCGGTTGTAGACCTTGGTCAGCACCTGGTTCTTCTCGCGCAAGGCGAGCTCGACCTTCTTGCGGAAGATGCCGGGGTCCAGCAGGTCCTGCACGCGGATGCCGACCCGAGCGACCTTGTCCCCATAGGCCGGCCCGATGCCGCGGCCGGTCGTCCCGATCTTCGCATCACCCAGGTAGCGCTCGCTGACGCGGTCGAGCGCGCGGTGGTGCGGCATGATCAGGTGGGCGTCGGCGGACAGCCTCAGCCGCGTGCAGTCGATGCCGCGCGCCACGAGGCCGTCCATCTCCTCGATCAGCACGGCCGGGTCGACGACGACACCGTTGCCGATCACCGGGACGCAGTCGGGGCGCAGGATGCCGCTCGGGATCAGGTGCAGCGCGTAGGACTCGGCCTCGGCCCCCCTGCCGATCACGACTGTGTGCCCGGCGTTGTTGCCGCCCTGGTAGCGCACCACGTAGTCGACGCGGCCGCCCAGCAGGTCGGTCGCCTTGCCCTTGCCCTCGTCGCCCCACTGGCCACCGACGAGCACGAGAGCGGGCATCTCACCGTCCTCGAGTCGGCGCGCCGGGTCAGCGCGGGTACCGACGTGTGAGCCTAGTGGGCGCCTGCGACCCGGGCGGGCAGGCGACCGCTCGCGCATACCCTCGGCTGATGCCAGGGATGCCGCGGGTGCCGGGGCTGAGCGAGCTCGTTGAGCTGATGCGCGCCCAGACCGAGGTCCTCGCCCTGCTGCCGCGCACGATGGTCGAGCTCAACCGCTCGGTGCTGCGGCTGACCGAAACCCTGGCCTCCGCCCGCGAGACTGTCGCATCCACGCAGCGCCTCACCGAGCGGCTGAGCCATGTCGTCGACGAGCTCGAGGAGCCCGTCCTTGCCCTGCGGCCCGGCCTGGAGCGCCTGGCGGTGGTGCTCGATGACCCCAGCGTGTCGACGGTGCCGGCTACCCTGCGGTCGCTGCAGGACGAGGTCCTGCCGCTGCTTGTGGAGCTGCGCGAGACCCAGGGCAAGGTCCGGGCCGTCGCAACCTTTGCCGAGGAGGCGGGTGTGCGGCTGGCGGCCTTCCCCGGGGCGAGCCTGCTGCGTCCCCGCCGTCGTCCGGCGGACCCCGGCGATCCGGTCCCGACCGCCGCCGCGGCAGAGACCCGCGCGACCAGCCCGACCAGCACGCCTGGGGAGCCCGGTCAGGACGAGTAGCGCAGCTGGGTCTGACCGGCGACGTTGCCGTTGCTGGTGAATGCCGCGCTGCCCAGGTGCCGCAGCGTCATGTCGAGGAAGCCGACGACGGCGCTACGGGTGTGCGCCGCCTGTGCGCTGGTGCCCATGAGGGCGGAGGTGTGATCGGCGCCCCAGTCGGTCATCCACCAGTGCGGCCCGCGGCCGTTCATCGAGGTGAACAGCGGCCACCCGTCGTTCCAGAAGTTGTTGGAGGGGTCTGCAGTGCCCTGGGCCTGCAGAGTCGGGACGACGGCGTGGGTGCCGTAGCTGAAGGGGGCGAACCAGTCCCGGCAGCCGCTCAGGATGACCGCAGCCTTGACCCGGCTGTCGCCGTAGCCGTTGGAGTCGATGAGGTCGCCGACGGCGACACCGCCGTCCGAGTGCCCGGCGACGGCCACCTGGCCGGGGTCGATGCTGCCGGCGAGCCAGCCGTCGCTGAGTACCTCCGTGATGGCTGTCGACAGCGATTCGGCGTGCCGGGGCAGCGCCGACTCCGGCTCCCCGGCCGGGTACCTGACAGCGGCGACGACATACCCGGCCAGCGCGAGCTGGTTGAGCAGCGACTGGTAGAACGGCGCCGTGACGCCGTAGCCGGGGCTGAACACGACGACCGGATGCCGCCCCGCCGCCACGGTGGCGCCGGAAGAGGGGTAGTAGATGTCGAGCGGGATGGCGTGCACCTCGTACCTGTGGCCGACGACTGGCGATGCGCACCCGCTCAGCCCGGCGCCGACCGCGAGCAGGGCGGCGAGCGCGGCGACGCCCGCGAGCCGGCGGTGCAGTCGGTGGGTGCTCTGGGTGCGGTGGGTGCGGTGGGTGCGGTGCAGGACGGGCATAGCTGTTCCGTCGACCCCTCATCCGTCGTGCTTGACGATGCTGCTCCTGCTCCTGCTCATCCGGTCACGACGAACTCCACGGATCCCAGCGAGCGGCGCAGATGAGAGCACATTGCCACAGCGCCCGGCGCCCCCGGCGTCGGGCAGGGCGGGTCGGTGAGCACGCTGATGACAGTCCGACCGGGGTGCCGAGCACGCACGACGAGGGGCAGCTTCCCGGGCACCGAGATGACCTCGACTGCCGGGTTGGACTGGTCGACTGTGCCTTCGTACAGCGTCTCGACCGGACCGGCCCCGGAGACCTTCAGCTGGACCTGCTCGTCGCCGGCCAGCGTCACCCTCGAAGGCCGCTCCTTGCCAAGGGCGACGCTGCGCGCAGGTGGCGAGGGTGCCGTCACCGAGGGCGAGGGGGTCGAGGACGAGAGCCGGCCCGCTATGAGCACGACGCCCGCCACCAGGGCCGCGACACCCACCAGCACCCAGTAGGCAGGACCGCTGAGCAGTTTCCTGGCGGGACGCGGCGCCTTGGCCGGAGGCTGGCTCACCAGCCGGGCAGCTCGGCCGCCGCGGCGGGGTCGCAGTCGCCGAGCAGCTGCCGGCAGCGATCGGCCTCTGCCGTCTCCCCGATCGTCGCAGCCGCGCGCCCGAGCGCGGCGATCGACCTCAGCACTCCACGGTTCGGCTCGTGCTCCCACGGCACCGGCCCGAATCCGCCCCAGCCGGCCCGGCGAAGGGCATCGAGTCCGCGGTGGTAGCCGGTGCGCGCGTAGGCGTACCCCTCGACGGGACGTCCGCCCTCGAGGGACTGCTCGGCGAGCACCGCCCACGCCGCGCTCGAGGCCGGGTAGTTCGCCGCGACGGGGGTCGGGTCCTCGCCCCCCGCCAGCACGCGGACCGCTGGGTCCTCGGGCAGCAGCGTGGGTGCCGGACCCCCGAGCAGGTTGTGCTGATGGGTCGCCATGCCACCCATCGTCTCAGCCTTCCCGCTCCTGCGAAGCAGGACTGCGAGTCCGGTCAGCGAAGCCCGAGCTGGGAGGAGCAGGAGGGCCAGGGTGCCCAGCCTCGCTGCTGCCAGAGCTTGATCATCGCGGCGTCCTGCACGGCGGGTGGGTTGGAGCTGGGCAGGTCGGAGTAGCCCAGCCCGAGCCAGGTCTGGTAGTCGAACTGGTAGGCGCCGAAGTAGCCGTTGCCGGTGTTAATGGCGTAGTTGTTACCCGACTCGCACACCCGCAGCCGGAACATGTCGGTAGCAGCCGGACCCGGCGCCGGAGGGGTGCAGGCCCCGGCGGCACAGGCGACAGCGACGGCTGCACCGGCAAGGGCCAGGCTGCGAGTAGCGCGACCGCGGGGCACGGCGGAGCGCAGACGTGTGGTGACCACGGAGGACCTTTCCCCGACGCCTGCGAGGTGAGCTGTCGGGTTCGGGCTGGGTTGCCCGGCTGCGCGTCGTCCGCGCTGCTTCACCCCGAGGCCGGCGCCTGGTGCGGCGCCGAGCCGAAGGACCTGGGTCCCCCGCTCCTGCCCGGCTCATGGCCGTGTGACTCGGACCCGGGGCAGGACTCGGCGATCGGGGACGAGCACCTGCAGGTCGCAGGTATAGATGAACGTATCGGGGGTGCGCCCGCGGGCACCAGCCCCGGATCACCGAACGTGACCAGCATCACGCGTGTCGCTGCGCTACGCAGAGGACTTCGGCGCCTTGCCCACTCACGCGACGAGCCCCCTCTTCACAGGAAGAGGGGGCTCGTCGATCAGCCGACCGGAGCCGGACCGGTCACCCGAAGGTCGCGCGCCAGGTCTGCGGGCCGACGATGCCGTCGACGAGCAGGCCCTTGTCGTGCTGGAACTTCTTGGCCACGGCCTCGGACTTCGGGCCGAACTGGCCATCGGCGGCGATCGCATAGTGGCGATCGGCCATCGCCTGCTGCCACTTTCTCACGTCAGCCCGGACCTGGCTCACCAGGGCTGTCGTGAAGAAGGGATAGACGGACGGCGCCTGCTGCGCTGCCACTGCCGGCCGCTCGTAACTGCGGCTCGCCGCCTGCGGGGCGTAATACGTCGGCCGCTGCGGCGCGTACGAAGGCTGCGGGGCGTACGACTGCTGCGGGGCCGAGTAGCTCGGGGCGGCCGCGGTTGACCCACCACCGGCGCCGCAGACCGGCCACTGGCCGAAGCCGGAGCGGGCGGCGAGCTGCGCAGCCGCTGCGTCCTGCGTTGCGGGCGATGCGCTGGCCGGGTTGCCTGCGTAGCCGAGCGAGTTCCACGTCGACTGCGAGAACTGGTAGGCGCCGTAATAGCCGTTACCGGTGTTGGTGGAGTAGTTGCCACCGGACTCGCAGCCGCGAATCTGGCTGTAGATGTCGGCGCTGGCGGGCGAGGCCCCCATGACGGCGCCAGCGGCACCGGCGGCAATCGTGGCGCCGGCAACTGAGGTGCGGATGACGCGGGCGCGGCTGGTGGCCGGGCGTGCGGCGGGACGACGGTGACGTCCGTGAGACATGCAGAAACCCTCTCCCACGCCTACGAGGTCAGCTGTCGGGTTCGGGCGGAAGAGTGGTGCCCGGCCTGCCGGTGGTCCGGCTCGGCTTCACCCCAAGGGCACGATGTCGCTGTGCCCGAAAGTGGGTCCCCCGCTCCTGCCATACGGGTGCTCCTGGGTCCGCCTTGGACCGGTGGCAGGTTCGGCGTACCGGTCGACGGGCACCGATTTTCGGTGCAGCAGTGACGGTATAGCAGACCCTGCGTGAGCGCTAGCCACCGGCTAGCGACAGCGTGTGACCTGAATCGCAGGTTGGTCGGTTCGAGCCGTCAGCTGTGCATCGTCTGGCCGGCAGAGCGCAGGTTCTCGCAGGCCTCAACGACCCGTGCCGACATGCCGGTCTCGGCGGCCTTGCCCCAGACCCGCGGGTCGTACTGCTTCTTGCTCCCGACCTCTCCATCGACCTTGAGCACGCCGTCGTAGTTGCGGAACATGTGGTCGGCGACCGGCCGGGTGTAGGCGTACTGGGCGTCGGTGTCGACGTTCATCTTGACCACGCCGTAGTCGAGGGTCTCCCGGATCTCCTCCAGCAGCGAGCCACTGCCGCCATGAAAGACCAGGTCGAAGGGCTTGTCGGCCCCGACCTTTTCACCGACCGCCTGCTGGATGTCGTGCAGGATGCTCGGCCGCAGCTTGACGTTGCCCGGCTTGTACACGCCGTGCACGTTGCCGAAGGTGGCGGCCAGCAGGTAGCGCCCCTGCTCCCCCGTTCCCAGCACCTCGGCGGTGCGCAGAGCGTCGCCGGGGGTCGTGTACAGCTTCTCGTTGATCGCGTTGGCGACGCCGTCCTCCTCGCCGCCGACGACACCGATCTCCATCTCCATCACGATGTGCGCCTTCGCGCACTCCGCCAACAGCTCGTCGGCAATCTTCAGGTTCTCTTCCAGCTCGACCGCTGAGCCGTCCCACATGTGGCTCTGGAACAGCGGGTCGCGCCCACCCGAGACGCGCTCCTGGCTGATCGCGATGAGGGGCCGCATGTAGCCGTCGAGCTTGTCCTGCGGGCAGTGGTCGGTGTGCAGGGCGATGGTGACGCCGTACGCCTTCGCCACGTGGTGGGCGAACTCGGCCAGCGCCTGCGCGCCGAGGACCATGTCCTTGATCGTGGTGCCCGACAGGAACTCCGCGCCACCGGTACTGATCTGCACGATGCCGTCGCTCTCGGCCTCGGCGAAGCCCCGCAGCGCCGCGTTGAGTGTCTGGCTGCTGGTGACATTGATGGCGGGGTAGGCGAAGCGGCCCTGCTTGGCGCGGTCGAGCATCTGCGCGTAGGCGTCGGGCGTGGCGATCGGCATCGGCTGCTCCTGCTGGACGAGGGCGGTCAGCGGCGCCGGGAGGGCGCGAGGAGAGTCTGCCAGACCCGCCGCAGCGAGCCACCGGGCCTCTCGGCCCTGCTGATCCCCGACTATTGGGGCGCAGTCCGGATGTCACTTTCGACAGCGTCGAACGCCTTGCGTGCTGCGATCAGCACCGGGTCCCAGACCGGGGAGAAGGGCGGGGCGTAGCTGAGGTCGAGCGAGAGGATGTCGACCACAGCCATCTCGTTCCAAATGGCCGTGGCGAGCACGTCGATGCGCTTGACTGCCCCCTCTCGTCCGACGATCTGCGCCCCGAGCAGGCGCCCCGTGCGACGTTCAGCGATCATCTTGACGCGCATCGGCCTGGCGCCGGGGAAGTAGCCGGCCTTGGTGGTGGAGTCGACGGAAGCTGTCACGAAGTCGAAGCCGGCCTCACGCGCCTCCTGCTCCGACAGCCCAGTGCGCCCGGCCTCGAGGTCGCAGACCTTGGTGACCGCGGTGCCAATGACCCCCGGGAAGGTGGCGTAGCCACCGCCGATGTTGATGCCGGCGACCCGGCCCTGCTTGTTGGCGTGCGTACCGAGCGCGACCACCATGCGTTGCCCGGACAGCCGGTGCCAGGACTCCACGCAGTCGCCAGCCGCGTACACACCCTCGACCTGCGTCCGCATGCGCAGGTCGACGGCGATTCCCCCGCTGGCGCCGAGGGGAATGCCGGCGTCAGCAGCGAGCGCGACGTTCGGCCGGACACCGAGCCCGAGGACGACGAGGTCGGCCGGCAGCTCGCGTCCGCTGGCGGTGTGCACGGCGCACGCTCGGCCGTCGCGCATCTCGATCGCAGCGACGCCGTCGCTGAGCACCAGCTCGATGCCGAGGCCGCGCACAGCCTCGGCGATGTCAGCGCCGATGTCGGGGTCGAAGGTGCCGATGGGGGTGGCGGACAGGTCGACAACGGTGACCTCGAAGCCGCGGATCGTGGCTGCCTCGGCGATCTCGAGCCCGATGTAGCCGCCCCCGACGACGACGACACGGCGGACCCGCCCCGAGGCCAGCTCCCGGCGCAGGTCCTCGCCGTCGTCGAGGGTCTGCACGCCATAGACCCCGGCGGCGTCGATACCGGGCACCGGCGGGCGCATCGGGACGCTGCCGGTAGCAACCACGAGCTTGTCGAAGGGCTCGTCGTAGGCATCGGTAGCGGGTGCGCCCTCGTCGTCCAACGGCTGCGCCCGCACGGTTCGGGCGCCGAGGTCGATGCCGATCACCCTGCTCTGCATCCGGACGTCGATGTCCTGACGCTCCCGGAACTGCTCGGGCGTCCTCGTGATCAGCTGCTCGCGGTGCTCGACCGCGCCACCGATCCAGTAGGGGATGCCGCAGGCGGAGTACGACGTCGTACGGCCCTGCTCGAACGCGACGATGGACAGCTCGTTCGCGCTCTTGCGCCGCCGGGCCTGGGACGCCGCACTCATCCCGGCCGCGTCGCCCCCGATGACCACGAGCCGCTCCGCAGCGGCGTGCCCCGTCATGCGCTCATCCTGCCCGCTGAGGTTGCGCCCTTAGGCTGGCCCCGTGCACACCCTGGCCCTCAACACCGTGGCCCTCAACCCGTTCAGTGCGCACGACCTCGTCTCGACCTTCGGGTTGGTCGGGCTGTTCGTCATCGTCTTCGCGGAGACCGGGCTGCTCATTGGGTTCTTCCTGCCCGGCGACAGCCTGCTGTTCCTGGCTGGCGCATACTGCGCGACCAAGGCGCACGGCTCCCTGCCCCACCTGCCGCTGGGCTGGACCCTGCTGACAGTCGGGGTCGCGGCTGTCCTCGGTGCCCAGGTCGGGTACCTGATCGGCCGCCGAGCCGGGCCGGTGCTGTTCGACCGCCCGAAGTCGCGGCTCTTCAAGCCGCAGAACGTGGAGCGGACCCACGAGTTCCTCGCGCGCTACGGCGAGCCAAAGGCGATCGTGCTGGCCCGCTTCGTCCCCATCGTCCGCACCTTCATGAACCCGGCCTGCGGGGTGGCGAAGGTCAAGCCCGGGGTGTTCACGCGCTGGAACATCATCGGCGGCCTCACGTGGACGCTCGTGTGGATCCTCGTCGGCTACGCGCTCGGCACCGGGCTCGCGAAGTACATCAACTACGTGACTCTTGTGATCATCATCGTGTCAGTCGTGCCCATCGTGCTGGAGATCATGAAGTCGCGGCGTGGCGGCGCCACGGCGAGAAGGTAAGGCCCCAGAAGCAAAGGCACACAAGGTAAGACTCAGCGGCGCCGGGGCGGCTGCTCCTCGCCGTCGACAACATCGGCGTAGGGGTCGTCGAAGCCATCGGCATCGCTGGTCTCGCTGCCATCGCCGTCGTCGACGGCGGCCACGCGACCGAGGATGTCACCTGCCCCCAGGTCAGACTTCAGACGCTCGAGGTCCATGTCCGGCGAGTGGTACTTCAGCTCGCGAGCGACCTTGGTCTGCTTGGCCTTTGCTCGGCCGCGCCCCATGACTCGACCCCCTCGACGGTCTCTACGGGGCCTTGCCCCGGTCACTGGCACCTGCTGGCAAACCTACACGCGCCCACCTGCTGGCGCGAGGCGGGGCGGCTGTGCTCGGCGGCGCCCGGCAGCCCGCCGGATGCTTTCGTGCTCGATCTGTGCAGGCCCCTCAGGGCAGCAGAATGGAGCGTAGTCGACCCACGCTGTCGCGGCGCCGCTCGGCCAGGCGGTCGGCCGCCTGTACCGGCGAGATGCCCTCGGCCGTCGCGAGCTCGAGCACCGCGAGGGTCGTGGCGAAGATCCCGGCCGCACGCTGCTCGGCCCGAGCAGGCGAGTAGCCACGGACCTCGTCGGCTACGGCGATCACACCGCCGGCGTTGACCACGTAGTCAGGTGCGTAGAGGATCCCGCGGTCGAGCAGCCCGCGCTCGACACCCGGATCAGCCAGCTGGTTGTTGGCTGCCCCGCAGACGATCTGCACCGCGAGGCCGGCGACGACGTCGTCGTCGAGCGCGCCGCCCAGTGCGCACGGGGCGAGGATGTCCAGCTCCCGCTGGAGCAGCTCGTGCGGCTGGGTGACCAGCAGGTTCGGACCGGCGTCCGGGTGCTCGCGGCGCACCGCCTCGACTGAAGCCGCTGCCACGTCCGCGATGACCACGGACGCACCCTCGGCGAGCAGGTGGGCGACCAGCCGCCGGCCCACCTTGCCGACGCCGCTCACCCCGACGGTCCGGCCGGACAGGGAGGGTGAGCCCCAGCGGTGCTGGGCGGCGGCCCGCATCCCCTGGAACACCCCGAGCGCCGTCAGCACCCCACTGTCGCCGGCACCGCCGTCCTGCGTGGACCGGCCGGTGACGTAGGAGCACTCCCTGGCGATGACGTCCATGTCCGAGACGACGGTGCCGACGTCGCAGGCGGTGTAGTACCTGCCGCCGAGGGACTGGACGAAGCGGCCGTACGCGCGCAGCAGCGCCTCGGACTTGAGGGTGGCCGGGTCGCCGATGATGACCGCCTTGCCGCCCCCGTGGTCGAGCCCGGCGCAGGCGTTCTTGTACGTCATCGCCCGCGACAGGCGCAGGACGTCCTCGAGGGCGTCATCCTCCTGCGCGTAGGGGAAGAAGCGCGTACCGCCGAGCGCGGCGCCGAGGGCCGTGGAGTGGATCGCGATGATGGCGCGCAGACCGGACGCGGCGTCTGAGCAGAACACGACCTGCTCGTGCTTGGTGCTGCGGGAGAAGACTGTCACGGCTCGGACGTTAGGCCCGCCGCGGGTCGGCCGCCCAGTGGGCCGCTGCGCAGCCGAACAGTGGCACGATCGACGCGTGCCCGCATTGCTTGGCAGCCCTGCCGCCTACCTGCGGGTGTACGAGCCGATGGCGGCCTTCACCCCGCAGGAGCAGCAGCGGTGGCAGGCGCTGCGAGATGCCGCCGCCCCGTTGCCGGCACGCGCGCCGCTCGAGCAGGCTGAACGCGAGGCTGCCGTCACCGCCGCCGTCCGCGGGGTCCTGGACCTCGAGGACGACACCGCCCTGCTGGACATCGTCGACGGGCTGCTGCTCGTGTGTCCGCTACGGACGCGCACCCGCGCCCTCGTCGCCGCCGAGGAGTTCCGCAGCGGCCTGCCGCCAAAGGTCTGGCAAGCGTTCCTGTCGCATCCGCTCGCAACCGAGACGATCAACGGCCTTGACGTGATGCGCCGCGAGCAGCCGGACCTGCGGCTGCACGTGCTCTCCTGCACGTATCTGGTTCCGCTGCCGTGGTTCGTGCCGTTCGACCCGGCCGACCGGGTGCTGGTCACCGGTTCCGGGGACCGCTCGTCGCGCTGTGTGACGCGGATGTCCGCGGCGCAGCGGCGCGTCGCCCGCTCCCTGGTTGTCCTGCGCCAGCACTTCCCGGACACCCCCACTGTCGTCGCCCTCGAGCAGCTGGGCAGGTGGATGGAGGAGTTTCACCGGCACTCCCGGCTCGAGCTGGACTACGCCGGCCTCGTGACGCTGTGGAGCGACGAGCAGCTGCGGGAGGACGCCTCGGTGGCTGACGTGGCCAACGCGATCAGCGCGCTCGATGGCAACCGGCCGGGCGAGGCCGGGGAGGCATACGAGCGGGTGACGGAGCGGTGGAGGGGCCTGCACGGACTCGAAACCGCGAGCTGAGCCTCCAGCGCGGCTTCTTCGCCCGTCACAGCACGTGAGCGGCTCGTCCGGGCCATCCTTTCTAGTCAGTCCGGCGAGTTCAGCCACGTTTCGGGGGTTCAGCTTGACCATTCCCGGACAAGCAGGGGCGAAGAAGGGTAAGACATGTATGCAGGTGGACCCCAGCCCCGCCTGCTTGAGAGGACGACGCCCCATGACTACGCGCCCTACTGAGAGCGAAGCTCTCCTGACCCCGGCCGAGGTGGCGTCGCTTTTCCGCGTCGACCCCAAGACAGTCACGCGGTGGGCTAAGTCGGGCAAATTGTCGGCGATTCGCACGCTCGGTGGCCATCGCCGTTACCGCGAGTCCGAGGTCCGCTCGCTGCTTGCCGGCATTCCCGCCCCCCGGGGCTGACCGACGCGTCGTCGCCTCTGCCGCAGGGTTCGGCCTGCTGAGCGATCCAGGCTCAGGTGCCCGGTGCAACGGGCCGACGCCTGATGGATGCTGCCTGCGCTTAAACGACCGCTCCGCCTGCTGCCCGCTCTTGTGCTCGCTCTCGTTGCCGTGCTTGGCGGATGCACAGCGCTTCCGTCCGCCATCAGCCCGCTGAACAGCCCGACTGTCATCCCGGGCGCAACAAATGGCGCCCTGCCCGCTGCCGTCCTGTGGACGCAGGGGCCGTCCTGCCAGGTCTACAAGCAGGCGGCTGGCTCACTGGCGGGGATGCTGGCAGCCGCTCAGCACGACGGTGTGGCGCTCGCACCCGAGGAGTGCTACCGCGACTACGCGGGCCAGGTGTTCTGGCGCACCTGGTGGTGCAACGTCGGGGCCTGTGCCAACGCCGCGGTGCCGGGCACCAGTGGTCACGGCTGGGCGAAGGCTGTCGATCTGCGTGACCAGTCGGGGGAGCTGGGCTACACCTCTGCCGGCTACCGCTGGATGGTCGCCCACGCCGGCGCGCGGGGCTGGAACCACCCGGCCGGCGTCGACGAGGCGTGGCACTGGGAGTGGGTCGGGGACGGCGGCACCTTGCACGGCACCCCGGTCCGCCCGGACCTGTTCACGTGGGCGCGTTGATCGCGCCGGCGGCAGGTCAAGCCGCGGGCAGGTCGACCAGCCGCGCGAGCCGGCTGCGGTGCGCGTCTGGCGTGCCCAGCGCGACCATGTCGCTCTTCGCCCGCTTGAGGTAGAGGTGGGCGGGGTGCTCCCAGGTGAAGCCGATGCCGCCGTGCATCTGGACGCACTCCTCAGCCGCGCGGACCGCGACGGCTGACACATGCGCCTGTGCGACGGCGACTGCAATCGCAGTGTCGGGGTCCTCGTCGGCGATGCACGCCGCCGCGTAGCGGGCGACTGCCTTGGCCTGGCTGATGCTGGTCCACAGGTCGGCAAGGCGGTGCTTGAGCGACTGGAAGGACCCGACGGGGCGGCCGAACTGGTAGCGCGTGCGCAGGTACTCGACAGTCATCTCCAGGCACCGCTCGGCCACGCCGAGCTGCTCCGACGCGAGCAGGGCAGCCCCAACTGTCAGCCCGCGGTCGAGCGCCTCGCTCGCCGGCGTACCGCTGACGACCAGCCGGCCCCGAGCCCCGCTCAGCCGCACGTCGGCCAGTGGCCGGGTGGAGTCGAACGCGACGATGGGCTCGATGACCACGCCGGCGGCATCAGGCTCGACCGCGTACACCCCCGGCCCGTCCTGCCCGGTTGCTGGCACCAGCAGAACACCCGCCGAGGCGGCGTCCGCGACGCTCCTGACCCTCCCGGTGAGCGCACCGCCGTGCGCCTGGACGGTGGTCGGGAACGCGGACCCTGGCCCGGTCGACAGGGGGAGAACGACAGCCGCCGTCAGCTCCCCGGACGCGACCGGCTCCAACAGCTCGGTTGCCTTCGCGTCGAGCAGGAGCGCGGCAGCCACGCCTGCGCTGGTGAGGAACGGAACAGGCGTGACGCCACGCCCAACCTCTTCGGCCACCACTGCTGCCTCGCGCCAGGAGGCGCCGGCACCACCGGCGGACTCCGGCACCGCGAGTCCGGCTGCCCCGACCTCGGTCGCGAGCCGGCGCCACAGGTCCTGGTCGTAGCCCTCTCCCGCGTCGACGCGCCTGAGCACCGCCTGCCAGGGACTGCGGGCGTCAAGCAGGCGACGGACGGCGGTGCGCAGGTCGTCCTCGTCCAAGGTGTACAGCAGCTCCGGTGTGCTCATCGCGGCAGGTCCTTCCAGGCGACGTCCTTGTCGACGCGGGGCTCGCTCGGCAGGCCGAGCACCCGCTCAGAGATGATGTTGCGCAGGACCTCGGAGGTTCCGCCCTCGATGGAGTTGCCCTTGGCGCGCAGGTAGCCGTAGCCCACCGACCGGTTCATGAAGTCGACCTCGCTCGGACGGCGGAAGCTGTAGTCGTCGTGGCGCAGCGCTTCCTCCCCGAGCAGCTCGAGCGCGAGGCCGGTCATCTCCTGGTTCATGCGCGCGAACGCCAGCTTCGCCGCCGAACCCTCGGGTCCTGGCTCCCCGGCGGCCAGTTGCTGGCGCAGCCGCTCACCGGTCAGGCGCGCGGCCTCGGCGTCGACCCACGCGCGCATGACAGCGTCGTGCATGCCCGGCGTGCGCAACTCAGGCCGCTCCCGCCAGAGCCGGGTCAGCAGCGCCACCGCTCCGCCCTCACGTGGCAGGGCGCCTCCGCCGATGGCAACGCGCTCGTTCATCAGCGTGGTCTGGGCGACGCGCCACCCGTCGCCGACAGCCCCGAGGCGCATGTCGTCGGTGAGCCGCACGTCGGACAGGAAGACCTCGTTGAACTCGGCCTCGCCCGTGATCTGGCGCAGTGGGCGCACGTCGACACCCGGGGCTGCCATGTCGCAGACGAAGTAGGTCATGCCGCGGTGCTTGGGCACGTCGGGGTCGGTCCGGGTCACCAGGATGGCCCAGCGGGCCTCGTGGGCCATCGAGGTCCACACCTTCTGCCCGTTGATGATCCACTCGTCACCGTCACGCACCGCGCGGGTGCCGAGCGCGGCAAGGTCGGAGCCGGCGCCCGGCTCGCTGAACAGCTGGCACCACACCTCCTCGCCGGTGAACAGCGGGCGCAGGTAGCGGTGCTTCTGCTCGTCGGTGCCGAACGCGAGAATCGTCGGCGCAGCCATCCCCAGGCCGATGCCGATCCGCCGAGGCTGGTTGTCGGGGGCCCCCGCCTCGGTGAGCGCCTGGTCGACGACGAGCTGCAGGGCCCGCGCCTTGCCGAGACCGCCCAGGCCCTCTGGGAAGTTGACCCACGCGAGGCCGGCGTCGTAGCGGGCCTGCAGGAAGGCGACTCGCTCGGTTGTGGCCGGGTCGTGCTCCGCGAGCAAGTCACGCACCCGGTGCTGGAGGTCCTCGACGTCGCTGCGGGGCGCGTCGAGACCAACGATTGTGTCGGTCATGGCTTCACCCTAGGTCAGCCTTGTCGGCAATCAGGCCGGAGCCCGGCGCCCGGAAGACGGGGTCGCTCAGCAGCGCATCAACCGGCGACGAGGTCGGCGTAGTCCGGGTGCCGGCGCAGGTACCCGGCGACGAACGAGCACTGGGCCACGACGCGCTCACCGCGCTCACGGACGTCGTCGAGCGCGGCGCGGATCAGCTCAGCACCGAGCCCCTGGCCCTTGAACGCGGGGTCGATGACCGTATGCGTGAACACCACGTTGCCGTCGATGCGCTGGTACTCGGCGTATCCGGCCTCGCCCGTCCCCCGGCTGATGACGTAGCGGGATCGCTCGGGGGAGTCGCGCACCGTCGCGGGCTCGCCGGTCGCACTCGTTCCACTCGGGCTGTCGGGATCACTCATGGCTGGGTGGTGCCCCCCGTCCGGCGCTCGAAGCGGACTCACAGGGGGCGCGCGGCGCGCTAGCAGCAGGCCGCCGTTCTCTGAGTTGCCCACAGCGGCCGTCACCCGGCGGCCAATCGCAGCAGCACGCAGGAGCCAGCCATGGACGAGTATGCCGAGATCGCCGATCAGCACACCTCGTACGGCGGCCCGCCCCATCCCCTCGCCCCCTGCCTCCGGCCGCTGCCCGGGTCCCCGCGCGACGCCCGCACCGGGCCCGCCTCGGGCTTACGGTCCTGGCCCTGGGTGTCGCGGCAGCGGGCATCGCCGTGAGCGCGGACCGCGCTGGCTCAGCCGGTGCAGCCGGGGCAGCCGGTGCAGCCGGTGCAGCCGCGGCGACAAGCGCGCCGGCAGCGGCTGTGGTGCCCGCCACCACCACCGGGGGGACAGTTGCGTCGAGCGCGGCAGCCGTGACCCCGGGCGTCGTCGACGTCACCAGCCGGCTGGGCTACGCGAACGCCACCGCGGCTGGCACGGGCATGGTCCTCAGCAGCACCGGCGAGGTCGTGACCAACAACCACGTCGTCGCGGGCGCCACCTCGATCACCGTCACGGTGATCAGCACCGGCCGCCAGTACCCCGCCAGCGTGGTGGGCACGTCGGCCAGCGAGGACGTCGCCGTCATCCAGCTGCAAGGCGCCTCCGGACTCGCGACTGTCCCGGTCTCCAAGGCCGCCTCGTCGGTGGGGCAGGGCGTCGTCGCCATCGGCAATGCGGGAGGCAAGGGTGGGGCACCGTCCGTCGTCAGCGGCAGCATCACGGCGACCGGCAGGACGATCACTGCAACTGACGAGACGGGCTCCAGCGCCGAGCAGCTGACCGGCCTTATCGAGACCGACGCGAGCGTCGTTGCCGGCGACTCCGGCGGGCCCCTGGCGTCCCTGGACGGCACCGTGATCGGCATGGACACCGCCGCGTCGAGCGGTGGGGCCGACAGCAGCGGGGCCGACAGCAACGCATCGGGCGGCAGTGACAGCGGGAGCGATGGCGCGGCAGGCGTCGGCTCGGCCGCTCACCGCGCGTACGCCATCCCGATCGCACGCGTCCTGACGGTCGCCGCCCAGATCGAGTCGGGAACGGCCAGCAGCACGGTGCAGATCGGCAGCCGGGGGTTCATCGGCGTCTCGGTGCAGGACGCCGGTGTCGGCGGCTCGAACGGCGACGGCAGTGGATCAGCAGGAGGGGCGTCCGCAGCCGGGGCGACTGTCAGCGGCGTCGTCGCCGGAGGCCCTGCCGCGTCGGCCGGACTGCAGGCGGGAGCAGTCGTCACCTCGATCGGGGGCGCGCCCGTTAGCTCGGCCACCGGTCTGACGACGGCCCTGCGCACCACCAGGGCCGGTCAGCGCATCCTGCTCGGCTGGACCGGCAGCGACGGCCAGCAGCACTCGGCGACTCTCACGCTGATCGCGGGCCCCGCGCAGTAAAGCCCGGACTTGGCGCACGGCTCGATGCGTGCGCAGGTCGATGGGTTCAGTCAGCTCGGCGTGGTCGCCGAGGGGTCGGTGAGTTCGGTGCGCTGGGCGACGAGGCCCTGCCGTGCAGTCTCGAGGCGTCCGAGCAGGCTGGTGAGCGACTCGTCGAACTCGGCCGCCGAGTGGTCCTCCTCCAGCAGTGACTGCAGCCGGGCGAGGTTCGGGTAGCCCTCCAGCGTGTCGACCGGGGTCGGGTTGAGGTCGTCGTCCTCGACCGGGCTCGTGTTGACCCCTAGGTTGCTCACCTCGAGCAGCAGGTGCCCCAGCAAGAAGCTGGTGAACGCGCGGTAGGCGTAGACCGCGAGCTCGTCGGTGAAGCCCTCCGCCTCCAGCCCGTCGAGGAAGGACTCGATCCAGCGCAGGCTGCGCAGCGGTGGACGAACCCACGGGGCAGCCGGCGGTCGGGTCGCGACCAGCGGGAAGATCTGCGGATGCGCCAGCGCCATCCGCCGCACGCCGTGGCCGACGCGGATGAGGTAGTCCTGCCAGCCCTGCGTCGGGGTCAGCGGCACCTGAGGGTCGCCGTACAGCTCGTCGACGACGAGCTCCACGACGCCGTCGATAAGACTTTCGCGGCTGGGGGTGTAGCGGTAGAGCGCCATCGCCTCGACGCCCAGCTCACGGCCCAGCCGGCGCATCGAGAGCTCGTGCAGCCCCTCGCGCTCCATCAGCTCCAGCGCCGCCTCGAGGATGCGGCGCCGGTTGAGCGAACCCCGGGACGCCCGGCGCTCGGCTCCAGGCGGCGACCCGTCAGTACCCGGGCCACCGCTGCCCGGCTGAGGGCTGGTCATCCTCGTCTTGGCTCCGCTCTGCTTCCCCTCGAGAGGAGGCGCCTGCTGGCCGGCGGCTCACGCGGTCTGCCCCTAGTCCTTACCGGTGGGGGGCTCGGCAACCCATCAGGGTTATTACAAGGTCACCTGTTTATGACCTAGAAGCCCGGGGAGTGACGTGGTGTTTACGTCGTACGCCCGCACGCGGGCGTATCGGACACCCCAGCCAGATGGAAGGACGAAAAATGGCGATCAGCGATCCTGACACGCTTGAAGGACGCACGGTCCACGGCGCCGGGGGCGAGAAGCTCGGCAAGGTTGAGGCTGTGTACCTCGACCAGGAGACTGGCCGTCCCGAGTGGGCAGCGGTCAAGACCGGCCTGTTCGGCGGTCACGTCAGCCTCGTTCCCCTGTCAGCGGCTGACCAGAGTGAAGGCGGCGACCTTACGGTGCCGTTCGACAAGGAGCAGATCAAGAGCGCTCCGCACAACGACCCGGACGCGGAGCTCTCCCCCCAGGACGAGAAGGACCTGTTCCGCCACTACGGGATCCCCTACGGCGGCGACACCGTCACCGCGACCGGTGGCCCCCAGGGCACTCAGGGCATGGTCGACCGCGACGGTGACGGGGTCGACGACCGCACCGAGTCCGCCGGCCGCCAGCAGGTCGGCCACGACACCTCCGGCCCGACGACTGACGACGCGATGACCCGTTCCGAGGAGCAGGTCCGCATCGGCACCCAGCAGGTCGAGGCCGGCCGGGCTCGGCTGCGCAAGTACGTCGTGACGGAGCAGGTCACCCAGACCGTCCCCGTCAGCCACGAGGAGGTCCGGATCGAGCGCGAGCCGATCACCGAGGGCAACCGCGGCCAGGCGCTCGACGGCCCGGACATCTCCGAGGAGGAGCACGAGGTGATCCTTCACGAGGAGCGCCCGGTCGTGCAGAAGGAGACCGTCCCCGTGGAGCGGGTACGCCTCGGGACCGAGACGGTGACCGAGCAGCAGCAGGTCACCGAGCAGGTTCGCAAGGAGCAGATTGAGACCGAGGGCGTCGACCGTCCCGGCAACGCTCGCACGACCGACGAGCGCTAGGTTCAGCAACTGAACCGGGGCGGCCGTATTGGCCGTCCCGGTTTGGTGTGTCCGGGGCAACGCTGATACCTCAGGCCCCTGATGCGTGGCCGATCTACGGCGCGTCCGCCGCAGAACCGCGCGCGGCAACGGGCGTCAGCAAGACTGGGACCTGCCGCTGGTGGTCATTCGTCCCGTGCTGGCTGGTGGGCAGGGGCGGGGTCGAACCGCCGACCTCACGCTTTTCAGGCGCGCGCTCGTACCGACTGAGCTACCTGCCCGGGTAGCAGGGCCAGTGTAGGCATGAAGCACGACCTCAACCACGTGGCAGCGTGCCCCACGTGGGGCCGCCCCGGCGCAACAAGGAAGGCCCGGACTCCGAGGAGCCCGGGCCTACTGGCCGTCAGCGTGGCAGAAATACGTTTTGCGGTCCCGACGGGATTCGAACCCGCGACCTCCGCCTTGACAGGGCGGCGTGAACTCCAGACTTCACCACGGGACCTTGGCTGTTTCTCTTGCTTGTTGCCGCTGTTCAATTGTGGGCGCTCCGCCGTACACGCTCAACCACGAGCCGAGCGGTGGTGCGTGCCCCCAACGGGATTCGAACCCGCGCCGGCGCCTTGAAAGGGCGCTGTCCTGGACCGCTAGACGATGGGGACGGGTGGCGGCGCTGCTGGCGGCGAACGCCCACCCCGGCAGCGTCGGCCGTTAGGAGCAGGCCCAGCATACGGGACACGACGCCTGGCCGACAAACATCGCGCCGCCCGGTGCGGGAGCACCGATTCTGTCGGAGGCCGGTCCTAGCGTTGCCGCATGCGCCTGTTACACACCTCCGACTGGCACCTTGGCCGCTCCCTGCACCGGGCCGACCTCCGCGCCGCCCAGCAGTCCTTCCTCGACCAGCTGGTCGAGGTCGTGCACAGCGAGCGCGTCGATGCCGTCCTCGTCTCGGGCGACGTCTACGACCGCGCGGTGCCGCCTGTCGACGCGGTGGCGATGTGTGAGGAGGCCCTGGTCCGCCTACGGGGGGCGGGTGCCCGGGTGGTGGTGATCAGCGGCAACCACGACTCCGCGACGCGCTTGGGCTTCGGCGGGCGCCTCGTTGACGCGGCAGGGGTGCACCTACGCACCCGGGTCTCGGCGGTTGCTGAGCCCGTCCTGCTGGAAGACGAGGGCGGTGTATTGCCGGTATACGCCATCCCCTACCTGGAGCCCGAGGCCGTTCGGCACGCGCTTCCGCTTCCGGCTGACGCCGCGCTCCCGTCGGGTGGCGCGCCAGAGGACCCGCCACGAGGACACGAGGGGGTGCTGTCGCGAGTGATCGCCTGCATCGCTGCCGATCGGGCCGAGCGCGGCGCGCATCGCTCCGTGGTGCTGGCACACGGCTGGGTCACCGGGGGCTCGTCGACAGAGTCCGAGCGTGACATCTCTGTTGGCGGGGTCGGCAACGTTCCGGCGTCGCTGTTCTCATCGTTCGACTACGCGGCGCTGGGTCACCTGCACGGGCCGCAGGTGCTGGCCGAGCACCTGCGCTACAGCGGCTCGCCGCTGCCGTACTCGTTCAGCGAGGCGGGTCACCGTAAAGGTTCGTGGTTGGTCGAGCTCGGCGCCGGTGGGCTGACCCGCGTCGAGCAGGTGCCGGCCCCGGTGCATCGCCCGTTGGCCGCCCTGCGGGGCCGGATCGACACCCTGCTGACTGCGCCGGAGCACCGGGCGGCCGAGGCCGCGTTCGTGTCCGTGGCGCTCACCGACCCAGCGCGTCCTGAAGCCGCAGCAGAGCGGCTGCGCCAGCGTTTCCCTCACCTGCTGGTGCTCAGCTGGGCACCGGAAGGCGCTGTCGACGATGCCCTGAGCTATCGCGCGCGCGTGGCCGGCCGCGACGACCTCTCTGTCGCTTCCGGGTTCGTGGAGCACGTCCGCCGCTCACCGGCCACCGACCACGAGCGGCTGCTGCTTCAGGAGGCGCTCGAGGCAGCAGGCCGCGCCGACACCGAAACAGCCCCCTGGTACGAGGCCGACCCCTGTCATGGGATCGACGCTGACGCTGACGCTGACGCTGACGCTGACGCTGACGCTGAGTGCGGTGTCGGCGGTTGGGATGACGAGGCTGCGCTCCCTGTGGCACAGGTGCTCCCTGAGCGGCGGGTCGCCTGATGCGCCCGCACCGGCTGCGCCTGTCAGCCTTCGGGGCCTTCGGACAGACGGCGGTCGTCGACTTCGACGCGCTGGCCGGTGGCGGCCTGTTCCTGCTGCACGGTGACACCGGTGCGGGCAAGACCACGCTGCTCGACGCCATCGGCTACGCGCTCTACGGTCGCGTGCCCGGCACACGCGGGCAGGTGAAGCGGCTGCGCTCGGACCACGCGTCGGCTGGTACCCGTTCCGAGGTCGAGCTCGAAGCCACGGTTGCCGGGCGGCGGTTGCGCATCACTCGCTCACCGGAGCAGGTTCGCGCAAAGCGTCGTGGCAGCGGCACAACGCAGGAGCCTGCGCGGGTGCTGGTGCAAGAGCTCGTCGGCGGCCGGTGGAACACGGTCTCAACCCGCGCAGGCGAGGCCGATGCCGAGCTGTCCGAGCTGCTCGGCATGTCGGCTGAGCAGTTCTTCCAGGTCGTCTTGCTACCCCAGGGCGAGTTCGCCCGGTTCCTGCGGGCCGACGCGGCGGAGCGCGGGCGGCTGCTGGAGCGGTTGTTCGGCACCGATAGATTCCGCGCCGTCGAGCATCGCCTGGCCGACCTGCGCCGTGCGACACAGGCCGAGCTGGGCCGGCACGGCGAGGCGATTGCGGGGGTCGCGGCCCGCGTCTGTCAGGTGGCCGGCGTCCCCGAGCCGGAGTCGCCGGTCGATGAGTCGTGGCTGGCCGCACTGACCAGCACGGCCGCGGCAGATCACGAGCGTGCAGAGCGAGCGCGCCTCGATGCCGAGCATGCGTATGCGGCCGCGGAGCGAGGCGCTCGTGCGGCCGCCGATCTGGCTGACCGCCAACGGCGGCGGCACGACGCTCTGCAGCGGCAGACCGAGCTGACGCAGGAGTCTTCCTCGATGGCCGAACTGCAGGCCGAGGCCGATGCTGCTGAACGGGCGGTGAGCGTCGCTATAGCAGTCGACGCGGTGACTCGGGTCGAGCGGACTCTCACGGCAGCAACGGCGGCGAAGGAAGCGATCTGTCACGAGGTGGTGCAAGCGGGTGGGCCGCCGCCCGGCAGCACAGCCGAGGACTACCGGGCCGCGGCACAGGACCAGCGGCAGCGGCTCGGCCGACTCCAGGCACTGCAGGGCACGGCAACGCAAGCCGAGCAGGAGCAGAAGCGAGCCTCCGCTGCGAGGCATCGAGCCGAGCAGTTGACGGCCGAGCTCGAGAGCTTCGCCGAGCAGCTGCGTGCAACTGCTTCCCTGCGCCAGCAGCTGCTGCACGACCGGGGGCTGGCCGTGGCCGCGGGCGCCGACCTTCCCGCGGCGCGGACGGCGGACGCACAGGCACGCGTCACGGCAGACGACGCGACCACCCTGGCGCAGGTCGAGCAGGAGCAACAGCCGCTTGCCGATGGCCTTGTCCTGCTGCGGGAGCGGGCGGTGCAGCTGCGCGAGCGAGCCTCCGACCTTCGCAGCGCCAGGATCGACGGGATGGTTGCCGAGCTCGCTTCGCACCTCGAGCCCGGCACCCCCTGCCCGGTCTGCGGCTCACCCGAGCACCCGGACCCCACCGAGCAGACACTGCCCGCTGCCCGGGTGACCCGGGAGGCCGAGAAGGCCGCCTACCGCGAGTTCGAGCTGGCCGATGAGGAGCGGGGCCGGCAGGCCGAGCGACTCTCGGCCTTGAATGCCCGCCGCGGCGACCTGCGTGCCCGGCTGCTCGCGGCGGGGGTCGAAGCGGACAGGCAGGTCGATCCGGCCCGCCTCCACCAGGAGGCGGTCGACGCCGAGGTTCTCGCCGAGCGACTCTCCTTGGCCGCGGCCGCGCTGCCGCGGATCGACACCGACCTCGCCGAGCACGAGGGCAGGACGCGCGGGCTCGCTGAGGGGCAGGCGGCGAGCGCTGAGCAGCGGGCAGCCGCTCAGAACGAGGCGCAGTCAGCCGTTGCGCGCGCTGTCGAGCTGCAGCGCGTCGTGCGCGTCGAGCTGGGGGTAGCGCCGAGCCTGGCGACGGCTGTCCGGACGGCCGGCTCGATGAGCGACCTCTGCACACAGGCGGCGGGGGCTGTCGAGGCGGCCGACCGCAGCCGTACCGACTCTGACAGTGCCCGTGCCGAGGTGACACGACTTGCATGCGAGGCCGGCTTCGCGACCGCGACCGCGACCGCGGCCGCGGCCGTGGAGGCCGTGCGGGTGCCGGCCTGGAGAGCTCAGGCTCGCGAGAGGCTAACAGCCCATCGCGATGCGCTGACCTGCGTCAACGCCGTCCTCACGGATGCCTCGCTCCGCGACTTGCCGGGAGCACCGCCTGACGTGACGGCGGCTCGCGCTGCCCTAGAGGCGGCCCGGAGCACCTGGCAAGCCGCCGTTGCAGCAGCCGGAGGAGCGGCCCGAACGGTCCGGGAGCTGGCTGTCCTCGCCGCCCGGCTGCGCACGGCACTGACAGAGCTGGTTCCAGTGGCCGAACGGGCCGCAGAGGTACGGGGCCTGGCCGACCTCGCCGCCGGCGGCGGGGGCAACGTGCTCAGAATGACGCTGTCGTCCTACGTTCTCGCGGCACGGCTCGAGGGGGTCGCGGCGGGCGCCAGCGAGCGGTTGCTCCGCATGACCCAGGGGCGCTACTCACTGGTTCACACCGACGCCGGCAGAGGCAACGCGCGCGCCGGTCTAGGGCTGCTCGCCCGTGACACCTGGACAGGCGTCGACCGTGACACGTCGACCCTGTCCGGCGGGGAGACCTTCCTCGCCAGTCTCGCGCTGGCGCTGGGGCTGGCCGACGCTGTTGCGGCGGAGGCGGGGGGCGCCTGGCTCGAGGCGCTGTTCGTTGACGAGGGGTTCGGCTCGCTCGACGACGAGACGCTAGACGAGGTGATGGACGTGCTCGACGGGCTTCGCGAGGGCGGCCGGCTGGTCGGGATCGTGAGCCACGTCGCCGAGCTGCGACAGCGCATTCCCACCCAGCTGCACGTGCGCAAGGGTCGTGACGGCAGCGCGATCAGCGCGATCAGCGCGATCAGCGCGGTTGGTGAGGCTGCCTGAGGCGCGGCTTCTGTCCCGGTGCTAGTCGCTTTCCTGGGCCGCGACGCGGGTGTCGGGAGTCGGCAGCAGGAAAAGGAACGCCAGCGCGAGCATGAGCACGAGGAACAGCGGGGTGCTGATCAGGCCGAGCAGGGTGACCAGGGGATAGGCGGCCAGGCCAATGGTGTACCGCTTGTCGCGAGTGCTGAGCTGGGCTCGTGTGACGCCGGGCCGGTGCAGTTCCGGGTGATGCAGGACGTAGCGCCACAGCAGTTGGAAGCCGAGCGACATCGCGATGCTCGCCCCGCCGTACAGCAGCACACCGGTGCGGTGGTCGGCGGCGGTGCCGCCCCGCGCGTAGCTGCCCAGGACCGCCGTCGGGAAGGGCAGGACGGTGACGGTGAGCAGCAGCACCAGGTTTGCCACCTGCAGTCCGTGCGTCGTGGTGGACAGCAAGCCGATCACGGCGTGGTGGTTCAGCCAGCAGATGCCAACGACAAGAAATGATGCGAGAAAGGCCGCGTAGGTGGGCCACAGCGCCCCTAGCTCTGAAGCGAGGGAGTGCGCGCCCGGGGCCGGCACGTGCAGCTCGAGCACCAGCAAGGTGTTGACGATTGCGAACACGCCGTCGCTGAACGCTTCCAGGCGGCCGGTGCTCATGGGTCACGCGGGGGAGCCGCGTGGCCTGGGCGCGCCTTCCGCTCGCCAGCCGCGTGCATTACTAGATCATGTCCTGCGGACGCGGCAGGGTGCGGATGGCCGCTGACCGCAGCGCCAGGATCCGCTTGTGCACCTCGACGGCGTCGGGCAGGTAGGCGAAGTGAGAAAGCGGGTCGTCACGCTGCGCGGCCGAGTCGAGCACGAGCGTGCCGTAGTTGAAGGCCTGCCCCATCGGTGGCAGCTCCACGTCGATGAAGGTGATTGACGACAGCGCTATCGACGGCCCGTGCTTGGTGAACACGCCGTACACCCGGTAGATCCGCCGGTTGGTGACCACGAGTCTGTCGTCGTACCAGACGAAGACGTCCGTCACCAGCCACGCCAGCAGGCCGAGCACGAGCACCGCGTGCACCAGGCCTGAGGTGTGCCGGCTGCCCGCGAAGCCCATTGCGACCGCGGCGACGACGCCGACGAGCGCGGTCTGCCCGAGGTCCAGGTGCTGACGCCGGCGGATGATCAGGGCGACGAGCAGGGCGAACACGGCAATCGGCGGCGTCCGGTGCGGTGCGAGGAGGGCAAGCACGCCGACGACTGTCCGCAGCAGCGGCTGGGCGAGCGTGACGACGTGCTCCCGCAGGTCGATCCGGACGTCGTCGGTCTCGGGGACGTACTCGTAGCGCCTGTCGTGCATCTGCTCCCGCAGCGGTGCCACGAAGCGCGGCATCCGCGGCCCGCCGCCATGCCCTGCGTTGCCCCGACCTGAGCCGCCCCGACCTGAGCCTGAGCCGCCGTCCCCCTTGTCGTCGGCTACCCCCTCACCCGAGCGGTCACCGGAGCCGGCGTCGTCGCGCCCCAGCCACGACCCGAGCTGGCGCAACCGCTGCTGCCACTGCGGGTCGAGCGGACCGGACGAACGCGACGATGGGCCTGGCACGCGCCTTACCCTCCCGCCCTCGCCTGTAGCGCCCTGTTGCGCCAGCTACGTCGACCCCGGTTGCGCCCGACTGCGGCTCATGCCAACCGCCGGCAGAGCGCGGGGCGTGGGCACGATACCGCCCGCACCGGCGGCGGAGTTCAACTTCGGCGCGACACGCCGCGCCGTCATCACGGCAGGGATGGTCATCAGCACTAGCGTGGTGACGTTCGGTCCCTGATGGACGAGGCTGCCCTGCTCGGTCCCGGGTGCGGCGACACCAGGAAGGTGCGGCCATGGGCGGCAAACAGCTCGTCCTGATCATTCTCGCGATCATCATCCTTGCCGGGCTCGTCGGCGGCGATCACTCGGTGACGGTCATCGGGACCTTCGTCGGCAAGGCATTCCACTGGGTCAACATCACCTGGCAGTCCGCGATGGGGTCGCGCAAAGGCTGAGCCGGGCGACAGCGGCGCCCCGTTGCTCACGGCCCACCCCCTCCACAGGGTTGACGTACCCGCCTGCTCACAGGAACCTCACAGGAATCGTGCAGACGGCGGTCAGTCGTAAGGGCCACCATGGCAGAGGACGCGGGCACAAGCACGCGCGCTAGGAGGCCCCGATGTCGTCTGCCGCCGCACCAGCCGGAACCGCTGAGGCCCGGCTGCTCGTCGTCGACGACGAGCCCAACATCCTCGAGCTGCTCTCGGTGAGCCTGCGCTACGCCGGGTTCGAGGTGGCCACGGCCCCGACCGGAGCGGCTGCCGTCGCCGAGGCCCGGCGCTTTCGCCCTGACCTCGTCGTCCTCGACGTCATGCTCCCGGACCTCGACGGGTTTGGCGTCGTCCGCCGGCTGCGCAACGAGGGCACCCACATCCCCGTGCTGTTCCTCACCGCGCGCGACGCCACCGAGGACAAGATCACCGGTCTCACCCTCGGCGGCGACGACTACGTCACCAAGCCCTTCAGCCTGGAGGAGGTCCTTGCCCGGATTCGCGCCGTCCTGCGCCGTTCGCAGGGACAGCGCGCGGTCGGAACCGACCGAGCGCGCCTGGTGCTGGGCGACGTCGAGCTCGACGACGACACCCACGAGGTGTGGAAGGCCGGGGAGCCGGTCAGCCTGTCCCCCACCGAGTTCAAGCTGCTGCGCTACCTGCTGCAGAACGCCGGCCGGGTGCTCAGCAAGGCGCAGATCCTCGACCACGTGTGGCACTACGACTTCGCTGGTGAGGCCGGCGTTGTCGAGTCCTACATCTCCTACCTGCGCAAGAAGATCGACACGACGGAGCCGCGCCTGCTGCACACCCTGCGCGGAGTCGGCTACGTCATGCGAGTGCCCCGGTCGTGACAGGCGCCGCCCCTGCTGCCCGCGCCCCTCGTCGGGCGGGGTTGCGCGGGCTGTCACGCCGGACCCCGCTGAGCGTGAAGCTCGTTGTCGCCACGGTCCTGCTAGCCGCACTGGGCCTGCTGGCCGTCGGCTTCGCGTCGACGACAGCGCTCCACAGCTACCTGCTCACCCGGGTCGACAACCAGCTGAAGACGCAGCCGGCCGCCCCCGGGATGAGGTTCGGGCCGGACCCGGAGAGTGAGGGACAGGCTCACCTGTCCCCGGACTTCCTCTTCGGCAACCTGGGAGCCGACGGTTCAGTGGTCGGGAACATCTACCTCCATCTGGGTCAGACCGGTCCGCGGCTTCCAGCCCTGACGCCCGCAACGGTGACCCGGGTCAACGGGAACCCCTTCACGGTCGACTCGGTCGGCGCCGGCAACGACTGGCGGGTGCTGGTCCGGGTCGATGCCGACGGCCATGGGACACACGTCGCCGCCCTGAATCTCAAGGACGTCGACGAGACCTCGCACCGGTTGATCCTCATCGAGGCCGGCGTCAGCCTCGCTGTGCTTGCCCTGCTCGGCGCCGGCGCCTACGCCGTCGTGCGGTCGAGCCTGCGCCCCCTGCGTCGGGTCGAGACGACAGCGGCCGCCATCGCAGCCGGCGACCTGACCCAGCGCGTACCGGTCGAAGCTAGCAAGCGCACCGAGGTCGGCCGGCTGGCCGGAGCGCTCAACACCATGCTGGGCCAGGTCGAGCGAGCCTTCCGCGACCGCGAGGCCTCCGAAGGGGCGGCCCGGGCATCCGAGGACCGGATGCGGCGCTTCGTCGCCGACGCCAGTCACGAGCTGCGCACCCCGCTGACGAGCATCCGTGGCTTCGCTGAGCTGCACCGCCAGGGCGCGCTCGGTGGTCCCGAAGGCGTGCCGCGGATGATGCAGCGCATCGAGACCGAGGCCACGCGGATGGGCTTGCTCGTCGACGACCTGCTGCTGCTGGCACGTCTGGACCAGCAGCGCCCGCTGGAGCAGCGCGCGGTCGATCTGCTCGAGATCGCTGGGGATGCCGTCCACAACGCGCGCGCAGCCGCACCGGGGCACACCATCACCCTGCGCACCTCGGGAGGGGAGGACACCGATCCACCTGTCGTCATCGGCGACGATGCGCGGCTGCGGCAGGTCGTCACCAACCTCATGTCGAACGCCGTCACCCACACCCCGCCCGGCAGCAGCGTTGTGCTCAGCGTGCGGACCGAAGGAGCCGAGGCGGTGCTGGAGGTCGCCGACGACGGACCCGGGCTCGCATCGGATGAGGCTCGGCAGGTGTTCGAGCGCTTCTACCGCGCCGACCCGTCGCGGGTGCGCACAGCCGGTGGATCGGGGCTCGGGCTCTCGATCGTGTCGGCGCTCGTCGCTGCACACGGGGGGCGGGTCGAGGTCGACACAGCACCGGGCGCGGGAGCAACGTTCCGTATCCGGCTCCCGCTGGCGGCCGTCGGCTTGCCGAGCGCACTGATGAGCGCCCCACAGGGTGCTTCGCCAGACGAGCCACTGCTGGCCGCCCCGCCCGCCGCCGACGAAGAAGCGGCCGCCCGGACCGCATCACCCGGGCGAGCGACAGCAACCCGATAGCCAGAGCGGCCTCCGCCTGAGAGGCTGGGGGGATGCAGGTCAGCCAGTCCGACAAGCTCGCCGACGTCTGCTACGACATCCGCGGGCCGGTGCTGCAGCATGCCCGGCGCCTCGAGGAGGAGGGCCATCGGGTCCTCAAGCTCAACATTGGCAACCCCGGGCCCTTCGGCTTCGAAGCCCCCGACGAGATCTTGCGCGACGTCATCCGAAACCTGCCGATCTCGCACGGCTACAGCGACTCCAAGGGGCTGCTGTCCGCACGCCGAGCGGTGGCGCAGTACGCCGAGCTCAAGGGGGTACCGGGCGTCGACGTCGACGACGTCTACCTGGGCAACGGCGTCTCCGAGCTGATCGTCATGTCGCTGCAGGCACTGCTCAACAACGGTGACGAGGTGCTCGTGCCGGCCCCCGACTACCCCCTCTGGACCGCGGCAGTCGGCCTGACGGGCGGCCGCGCGCGCCATTACCTGTGCGATGAGCAGGCGGGGTGGGCGCCCGACCTCGAGGACCTCGCATCCAAGATCACCGACCGGACCCGCGCCGTCGTCGTCATCAACCCCAACAACCCAACCGGCGCGGTCTACCCGCGCGAGGTGCTCGAGGCGATCACCGAGCTGGCGCGCCAGCACAACCTCATCGTGATGTCGGACGAGATCTACGACAAGATCCTCTACGACGACGCCGTTCACTACTCCACTGCGGCCCTTGCCCCCGACCTGCTCTGCCTGACCTACAACGGGCTGTCGAAGGCGTACCGGGTCGCGGGCTTCCGGTCGGGCTGGATGACGGTGTCCGGGCCCAAGAGCCACGCCCAGAGCTACATCGAGGGGCTTGACATCCTCGCCAACATGCGGCTGTGCCCCAACGTGCCCTCTCAGCACGCGATCCAGGCTGCGCTCGGCGGCCACCAGAGCATCAACGACCTCGTGCTGCCCGGCGGCAGGCTCAAGCGGCAGCGCGACCGCACCTGGGAGCTGCTCAACGACATCCCGGGTGTCAGCTGCGTCAAGCCGATGGGGGCGTTGTACTGCTTCCCCCGGCTCGACCCGGCGGTCTACCCGGTCACCGACGACCAGCAGTTCGTCCTGGACCTCGTCGACAGCGAGAAGATCCTGGTGGTGCAGGGCACGGCCTTCAACTGGCCCGACCCCGACCACTTCCGCATCGTCACGCTGCCCCGGGTCGACGAGCTCGAGGAGGCCGTCACACGCATCGGCCGTTTCCTCGCCGGCTACGTGCCCGCCGCGGGTGAGCTGGTGCCGGGCCGGGGCTGAACGCGGCGACTTCATAGGGTGAACCCGGCGGTACCGACCCCTGGGAGAAACCTGCATGCGTAACCCGAAGGACTTCTTCGCCCCGCTGGCGGTGGGCGCTCCTGCGCCGCTGCGTGAGATCCCGGTCCGGCCGGCGCGGATGATCCACTTCTTCGACCCGAGCAACGAGAAGATGGCCGCCAAGGTGCCGGGCATCGCGGCCCGGGTCGACGTCCTGCTCGGCAACCTCGAGGACGCCGTCAAGGCCGACAACAAGGAGGCCGCGCGCGAGGGCCTGGTGCGGGTGGCGCAGGACAACGACTTCGGCGAGACGCAGCTGTGGACGCGCGTCAACAGCCTCGACTCGCCCTGGGGCCTGGACGACATCACCCGGCTGGTCCCGGCGATCGGCGACAAGCTCGACGTGATCATGGTGCCCAAGGTCGAGGGCGCCGAGGACATCCACTACGTCGACCGGCTGCTCGCCCAGCTCGAGGCCAAGGCAGGGCTCGCGCGGCCGATCCTCGTCCACGCGATCCTCGAGACCGCCCGCGGGATGGTCAACGTCGAGGAGATCTGCGCGGCCAGCCCGCGGATGCAGGGCCTCTCGCTCGGGCCTGCCGACCTCGCCGCCGACCGCCGGATGAAGACCACCCGCGTGGGCGGCGGCCATCCCGGCTACCTCGTCCGTCAGGACCCGACCGGCGACGACCTGACCACCGGCCGCGCCACCTACCAGCAGGACCTGTGGCACTACACGGTCGCGCGGATGGTCGACGCCTGCGCATCCAACGGGATCCTGCCGTTCTACGGCCCGTTCGGCGACATCAAGGACGTCGTGGCCTGCGAGGACCAGTTCCGCAACGCCTACCTGCTCGGTTGCGTCGGCGCGTGGAGCCTGCACCCGGTGCAGATCGACATCGCGAAGAAGGTCTTCAGCCCCGACCCGGCCGACGTCGCGTGGGCGCAGCAGGTCATCGACGCGATGGGCGACGGCACCGGCGCGGTGATGATCGACGGGAAGATGCAGGACGACGCCTCCGTCAAGCAGTGCAAGGTGATGGTCGAGCTCGCGCACAGCCTGGCCGACCGCGACCCCGAGCTGGCTGCGGCCTACGGCTTCTCGGCCGGTGCCTGACATGACTGCGCCTGCGGCGCCGGACGAGGTCCAGTTGCGCCCTCGCCGCTCGGTGCTGTACATGCCCGGCGCCAACGCCCGCGCGCTCGAGAAGGCCAAGGGCATCCCCGCCGACGCGTTGATCCTCGACCTCGAGGACGCCGTCGCCCCCGAGGCTAAGAAGGAGGCGCGCGAGCGGGTATGCGCAGCCGCGGCGTCCGGTGAGTACGGCCGGCGGGAAATCGCTATCCGCGTCAACGGGCTCGACACCCGCTGGCATGCGGACGACGTGCGGGCAGCAGCGCAGGCCGGTCCGGCCGCTATCGTCGTACCGAAGATCAACTCAGCGGACGATGTGCATGCCGTCGAGCGGGCCCTGGAGACCGGCGGCGCGCCCGACCACACGCGCATCTGGGCAATGGTCGAGACCCCCATCGCGATGCTGCACTGCGAGCAGATCGCCGGCTCGCCCGCGCGCCTCGCGGTGCTGGTGATGGGCACCAACGACCTGGCCAAGGAGCTGCACGCGACGCACGTGCCCGGGCGAGCGCCGCTGCTGACCGGCCTCGGCCTGTGCCTGCTCGCCGCCCGTGCTACCGGCACGGTGATCCTCGACGGTGTCTACAACGCGATCAAGGACCCTGAGGGGTTCGAGGCCGAGTGCCTGCAGGGCCGCCAGCTGGGCTTCGACGGCAAGACGCTCATCCACCCCAGCCAGGTCGAGCCCTGCAACCGCGTCTTCGCACCCAGCGAGGACGAGGTCAATGAGGCACGCGAGGTCATCGCCGCCTGGGACGAGGCGCAGGCCGCGGGCAAGGGCGTCGTCACGGTCAACGGCCGAATGATCGAGAACCTGCACGTCGACAACGCTCGCCGCGTGCTGGCCCAGGCCGACGCGATCGCGGCCCTCGGCGCGGACTGAGCACCCGGCGTGACCCGTCAGCCGGCGAACGCCTCCCGGCCAGAGGGCCGGGACCAGCCCGAGACGTCCGGGCCCTTCGGGACAATCCCCGTGGGGTTGATCGTCGGGTGCGTGCCGTAGTAGTGCCGCTTGATGTGGTCGAAGTCGACCGTGTCGCCGAACCCCGGCTGGGCGAACAGGTCGCGGGCGTACGCCCAGAGCACCGGCATCTCGGCCAGCTTGTTCCGGTTGCACTTGAAGTGGCCGTGGTAGGCGGCGTCGAAGCGCACGAGGGTCGGGAACAGCCGCACGTCGGCCTCGGTGAGGCGGCCGCCGAGCAGGAAGCGGCGGGTCGACAGGTGCGCCTCCAGCGCGTCGAGCCGGGCGAACAGCGTGTCGTAGGCCTGCTCGTACGCCTCCTGGGTCGTGGCGAAGCCGGCGCGGTAGACCCCGTTGTTGACGTCACGGAAGATGTCGTCGCTGATTGCGTCGATCTGCGACCGCAGGTCCTCCGGGTACAGGTTGGGCGCGTCCGGGCGGCCGAGGTGCGCCAACTCGGTCTCGAACATCGTCGTGAGGTTGGGGTAGTCGTTGCTGACCACCCGCCCGGTCACGGTGTCCCACAGCGCCGGGACGGTTACCCGACCCTCGTAGGACGGGTCGGACCTCAGGTAGAGCTCGGACAGGTACTGCGCGCCGGTGACCGGGTCGCGCCCATCGGGGTCGAGGGTGAAGCGCCAGCCCGTTTCGTCGCGGATCGGGTCGACGACCTGCAGCCCTATCACGTCCTCCAGGCCCAGCAGCCGCCGGACGATGATCGAGCGGTGCGCCCAAGGGCAGGCCAGCGACACGTAGAGGACATACCGGCCCGCCTCAGCCCGGTAGTCGCTGGAGCCGTCCCGTGTGATGCGGTCGGTGAACCGGTTGGGCTGGCGGACGAACTCGCCGCGCGAAGAGGACTCACGGGCGAAGGGGGCGGTAGCAGCCATGTCTGGGGTGTTCCCGCCCACGAACCGGTCAGCCCGCGCGCATCCGCTTCTTCACGTCGCGGGCGTACTCGTCGACGTAGCTCTGCCCGCTCAGCTCCTGCATGGCCGCCCGGACCGTGTCGGTGAGCTGCTGCGGCGAGTCCCGCCGCGCGTCGAGGGCGACGGGGGCCGAGATGCGCGCCGTGACGCGAGTGCGTCGTGGGAAGCGGTGCGGCCGGTAGGCCATCGTGATGATGTGCACCGGGACGTCGGGGTTGGCCTGCAGCAGCGGGACGAGCACTCGCTTGTGAAGCCGGTGCAGCCGCCCGTCCGGCGAGCGGGTCCCCTCGGGGTAGACGGCCACCATCCCGCCGTAGGCGAGGGCGTGCTGTGAGGCCTGCATCGCCCAGCGCGTGGATGCTTCGTCGCCTCGCTTCAGCGGGATCTGGCCCATCCAGCGGAAGAAGAATGAGCCGCGCGCGGCGAAGAACTCGGCCTTGGTGAACGCGGTGATGCGCCACCACGCGCTCATCACGACAGCCACGGGGTCGATGCCCGACAGATGGTTGCTGACGATGATCACCGGGCCGGGAGCCACGTGCTCCTTGCCGGTGAACGTGACGGCGAGCCGTACCCGCAGCAGGCGCATCGCGGCGATGGTGGGCCAGTACGCACGCGAGCGGCCGGGGCGCCCGATCCGGATGCCGGGGTGGATCACCCGGCCCTCGGCGAGCAGCCTGCGGTAGCCACGCCGGCCGAGCTGGACCTGCGGCAGCTCGGGAGCCGGTGGCGTCAGGGCATCCAGCCGGGCGTCGCCGGCGGGTGAGGACATGCGAACGAGCTCCTGGAGGTCATGCGGACGGTGGCAGGGGCGCCCGGCGAGCGGTTCCGTCATCATGCCGCACCTGGTGGGCGCGACGATCTCGGTCCTCGGCCGCGCCGATTCGGCTACCAGCAGCAGGTACGAACGTCACCGGCTGACGGTTAGCCTGGACAAGTATGGGAGCCCGGCGCCGTGACAGGGCCCCGGACGGCTGGCTCCGGCGCCTGGCGGGCTACTGCCTGCGCCACCGCACCGAGGTCATCCTCGCCTTCGGGGCCGCGCTGCTGGGCGCGGTCGTAGCGGCGCTCACCCCGCTCATCGTCCGGCACGTCGTCGACGACGTCGTCGCCGCGCGGCATCGGTCCGTCGCCCCCTGGGTCGTCCTGCTTGTCGTTGCCGGGGTGCTGCGATTCGCCTTCGGGTTCGTCCGGCGCTACACCGCCGGCCGGCTCTCGCTCGACGTCCAGTACGACATGCGGGGCGACATCTTCACCGCCCTGCAGCGCCTCGACGGCCCGACGCAGGACGAGTTGCAGACCGGGCAGGTGGTCAGCCGCTCGATCAGCGACGTGACACTCGTCCAAGGGCTGCTGTCCTTCCTGCCGATGGTGACCGGCAGCGTGCTGCTGTTCGTCGCCAGCCTCGCGGTGATGACGGTGCTGTCTCCGCTGCTGACGCTCGTCGCGTTGGCCGCGGCGCCCGCCCTGTGGTTCGTCTCGCTGCGCAGCCGGCGCGAACTGTTCCCGGCCAACTGGGATGCCCAGCAGCAGGCCGCCTCCGTCGCGGGGACGGTCGAGGCCGCCGTCACCGGCGTCCGCGTGGTCAAGGGCTACGGGCAGGAGGAGCGCGAGCTCGGAGGGCTCGAGCGCAAGGCCTCGCGACTGTTCGCCGCCCGGATGCGTGCGGTGCGGCTGACCAGCCGCTACAACCCGGCGCTGCAGGCCATCCCCGCCCTCGGCCAGGTCGCCGTGCTCGCATTCGGCGGCTGGCTGGCGTTGCGCGGACGGATCTCGCTCGGCACGTTCCTTGCCTTCTCGTCCTACCTGGCCGGGCTCGTCGGGCCGGTGCGGATGCTCTCGGGACTGCTCACGTTCGGCCAGCAGGCCCGGGCCGGAGTCGAGCGGGTGCTCGAAGTCGTCGATGCCCGACCGCAGATCGTCGACCGGCCGGGTGCTGTCGCGCTGGAGACCGGTCCGCTGCGCGTGGCGCTCGAGAACGTCAGCTTCGGCTACGGGAATGCCGCGCCGGTGCTCGACGGCGTGTCACTGGCGATCGAGCCGGGGGAGACCCTGGCGCTGGTCGGGGGTGCCGGGTCGGGCAAGTCGACGATCTCCTTGCTGCTGCCCCGCTTCTACGACGTGCGCAGCGGCGCCGTCTGCGTCGGCGGCCACGACGTCCGCGACCTCACCCTGGACTCGCTGCGACGACGCATCGGCGTGGTGTTCGAGGAAAGCTTTCTGTTCTCCGACACGGTCCGCTCCAACATCCGCTTCGGTCGCCCGGACGCATCCGATGCCGAGGTCCGCGCCGCTGCCCGCGCCGCCCAGGCCGACGGCTTCATCGAGCGGCTGCCGGCCGGCTACGACACTGTCGTGGGGGAGCAGGGGCTCACCCTGTCGGGGGGGCAACGCCAGCGCGTCGCGCTCGCCCGGGCGCTGCTCGCCGACCCACAGGTGCTGCTGCTCGACGACGCCACATCAGCTGTCGATGCGCGGGTCGAGGCGCAGATCTACGCCACCCTGCGCACGGTGATGCGTGGCCGCACCACACTTCTCGTCGCGCACCGCCGCTCCACGCTCTCGCTCGCCGATCGCATCGCCGTCCTCGACGCCGGCCGGGTCGTCGACATCGGCACCGAGGACGAGCTCGAGGAGCGCTGCTCGCTGTTCCGGCGCCTGATGAACGGGCCCGACGGTGAGGCGCCGATCGAGGCGACGAACGATATCGAGCCCCAGGTGGATGGCGTCACGCCCAGGCTGTGGCAGCACGAGAGCGCACCCGCGGCGGGCGATGCGCCGACCGCATCCGCGCTGCCAGCGGACTCGGCAGGGTCGGGCCTGCTCGGCAACGTCCCGGCCAACCCGGTCCTGCTCGCCAGCGTCGCCGCGCTGCCTCCTGCCACCGACGAGCCGCAGGTGCCGGCATCCATCGCCCGCACGCCCGACACCTCGTTCACCCTCGGCCGGCTGCTACACCCGTTCCGGCTGCCGCTCGCGCTCGGGCTCCTGCTCGTCGCGCTGGACGCGCTGGCTCAGCTGCTGCTGCCCGCGCTCGTGCGGCGGGGGGTCGATGCCGGCGTGCGAACCCAGACGATCGGCGCGCTGCTCGTCGTCTCCGGAATCGCCTTGGCGGTCGTGCTGGCCGACTGGGCGGTGGGCGTCGGCCAGCTGCGGGTCACCGGCCGCACCGGCGAGCGGCTGCTGTATGCGCTGCGGGTCAAGACGTTCGCCCAGCTGCAACGGCTGGGGCTCGACTTCTACGAACGCGAGCTCGGCGGCCGGATCATGACCCGGATGACGACCGACGTCGACGCGCTGTCGACGTTCCTGCAGACCGGCCTGGTCACCGCCGTGATCAGCCTGCTGTCGGTGGTCGGTGTCGTGGTCGCCCTCGTCCTGCTCGACGCCGGCCTCGCGCTCACCCTGCTGGCCGTCGTGCCGGCGCTGGTCGTCGCGACGATCTGGTTCCGGGCCCGCTCGACACCGGCGTACCGCGAGGCGCGGGAGAAGGTCAGTGTCGTCAACGCCCAGCTGCAGGAGAACGTGGCGGGCGTGCGTGTGGCGCAGGCATACCGGCGGGAGTCCTTCAACGCCCAGGCGTTCCAAGCTGCCGCGTGGGACTACCGCGCCTCCCGGCTGCGCGCCCAGCGTTACATCTCCACCTACTTCCCGTTCGTCGAGTTCCTCAGCGAGGTCGCGTCCGCGCTCGTGCTCGCCATCGGCGCCGCGCGGGTACGCGATGGCTCGCTCACCCCCGGCGTGCTGATCGCCGCGCTGCTGTACGTCGAGTTGTTCTTCTCCCCCGTGCAGCAGCTCTCGCAGGTGTTCGACGGCTACCAGCAGGCCTTGGTCGGCCTACGGCGGTTGCGCGACCTGCTGCGCACACCGACATCCACCCCGCGCGCTGCCGACCCCCTGCCCGTGCCGCCGCTGCGCGGTGAGGTCGCGCTCGAGGACGTCAGCTTCCGGTACTCAGGGGCCGAGCGGGATGCGCTGACCGGCGTCGCAGTGCACGTTGCACCGGGTGAGACAGTCGCCCTCGTCGGTGAGACTGGCGCGGGGAAATCGACAGTGGTCAAGCTGGTCGCCCGGTTCTACGACCCGACTGCCGGGGCCGTCTGCGTCGACGGCCACGACCTGCGCGCGCTGGACCTGCCCGCCTACCGTCGGCGGCTCGGAGTCGTGCCGCAGGAGGCGTTCCTGTCTGCCGGCACCGTGCGCGATGCCATCGCTTACGGACGGCCCGAGGCGCCGGACGCCGAGGTGGAGGCAGCTGCGCGGGCCGTGGGCGCCCACGCGATGGTGGCTGGCCTGCCCGGGGGCTACCTGCATCCCGTCGGCGAGCGCGGTCGCGGCTTGTCCGCTGGACAGCGCCAGCTGCTCGCCCTGGCCCGGGCCGAGCTGGTGCAGCCTGACATCCTGCTGCTCGACGAGGCGACTGCCGCGCTCGACCTGTCGGCCGAGGCTGCTGTCACCGCAGCGGCGCAGGTGGTGACCAGAAGCCGGACCACTCTGGTCGTCGCGCACCGGCTGACCACCGCAGCGCGGGCAGACCGGGTCGTCGTGCTGGCTGGCGGGCGCATCATCGAGGTGGGGCCGCATGACGTGCTGCTCAATGCCGGCGGCCCGTACGCCCGGCTGTGGGCGGCTTTCTCGGGGACGGCACAGTACGACAGCTCCGACATCGAGCCCGACACCGGCACTGCAGGTCCCGTCGCGCTGGCAGCCGCCGGCTGACCCGGACATCTGTACCGACTGGCAGCAGGGTGCCAGGTGATTGCCAGGCAGCCGGTCCATCCTCGGATAGGCGCTTCCGCCAGGCCCCGGCGCGCGCCACGCTGATGCTCAGGACAGACGAGGAAGCAGATGACCGACAACAGGTCCACCGGGGACAACGACCCCTTCTGGCTGCCCGACGAGCAGCGCGCTCCCCGCGCTCCCGGTGTTCCCGGCGCTCCCGGCGGCGTGCACGAGACTGTCGCCTACGGCCCGCCTGCCGGCGGCGCCGCGGGAGCCGCGGGCACGAGTGACACCGCCTCGTTCGGCGCACCTGACCTCGACGGGCGCGCGCCAGCCGGCGCCGCTCGGGCCGGGCGTCCCGCGGCGCCCAGGCTCACGAAGGGCGGGGCCGTTGGCCTCGTCGCTGCCTCCGTTCTCGCCGGTGCCCTCGGTGTCGCGGCTCTGACGTCGACGTCGACGTCCTCCAACGCCGCAGCCACGACACCTGCGGCGCCCCAGAGCGGTGTGACCGGTGGCGGAACGACTGCGGGTGGCGAAACTGGGAATGGCGGGCCTGACAACAGCGTGCCCGGTCGGTTGGGCATGGCCGACCCGGATCGCTCGGGGCGGGTGAGCCAAGACGGAGAGCAGCACGTCGTGGGCACCTTGACCGCGGTTTCATCGACGAGCATCACTGTCAAGAGCGCCGCCGGGATGAGCAGTACGTACACCGTCAAACCGCAGACGCCGGTATGGAAGAACGGCGCGCAGTCGTCCGTCTCGGCGCTGGCGAGCGGCGACCGGGTCCTCGTTCACGTGCTCACCGGCGGTAGCACGCCAGTCGTGGAGCGGATCATGGCCGGCCAGGTGCCGATGTTCGGCGGGCGCCACCTCGACCGCGATGGCGGCCCAGGCGACGGCCGGTTCCACGGCTGGATGCCACCCGGCGGGATGGGGCCGGGCGGCGACACCCCGCCGGGCCGTACGAGCGGTACGGACACCAGCACGACTTGAGGCAGGCGGTGCCCGACGTGCCGCGAGCATGTACCTCGCCTCCGCAGAACCCGACGCCCTGCTCGGATGGACTAGGCGGGGACGGCGGCCGCCTCGTTGGAGACCGACTCGCGGCCCGCGCGCACAAGCACGAAGACGACCACCAGCGCTGCCGCGAGCAGCGCCGCCCCCCAGGCGAAGGCGACCGTGTATCCGTGCACGAGCCCTGCCCGCTGCACCGCAGGGGTCAGGGCGTGCGACGCGAAGTACCCCGTCACCGCGGTGGTGTAGATCGTGTTGAGCAGCGCGGTGCCGAGCGAGCCACCGATCTGCTGGGTGGTGTTGACCAGGGCCGACGCGACCCCGGCATCGTGCCCGCTCACGCCGATGAGGGCGGTGCTCGCCAGCGGCACGAACACCAGCCCCATCCCGAGGCTCATCAGCAGCTCTGCCGGCAGCACGTGAGAGACCCACGAGGTGGTGGGCGAGATTTGCGTCAGGTACAGCAGCCCGAGCGTCGACATGGTGAGCCCGGTGAGCATCAGGCGGCGGGGACCGAAGCGCGGCAGCAGCTGGCTGGTGATGCCTGCCGACACGATGATGCCGCCGCTGAACGGCAGGAAGGCCATCCCGGCCTTGAGGGCGCTGTAGTGGAGCGTGACCTGGAAGTAGAAGGTCAGGAACAGGAACATCGCGAACAGACCCGAACCGACCAGCAGGTTGGCGAGATAGGAGCCGCCGCGGTTGCGGTCGCCCGGCACACGCAGCGGCAGCAGCGGTGCGTTCGACCGGTGCTCCACGACGACGAACAGCGCGAGCAGCACGATGGCGCCACCAATCAGCCCGAGCGTGATCGGGGAACCCCACCCCACGCCCTTCTCAGCCGCCTTCGTGAAGCCGTAGACCAGCGAGACCAGGCCAAGCGCGACGAGGATGGCGCCGGGGATGTCGTAGGACGGCTTGCCCTCTGCGCGCGACTCCCGGACGACCGGGACGGCGGCAGCAAAGGCGGCGAGCGCAATCGGCACGTTGACCAGCAGGCACCAGCGCCAGGAGGCGTACTCGGTGAGGACGCCGCCGAGGATCAGGCCGATGGCGGCGCCGCCGCCCGCGATCGCGCCGTACACACCGAACGCCTTGGCGCGCTCACGGGCCTCGGTGAACGTGACGCTGATCAGGGACAGCGCCGCGGGGGCGAGCAGGGCACCCGCTGCGCCCTGCAGCGCGCGGGCCGCGAACAGCAGGGTGGCGTTGGGGGCGATGCCACCCAGCGCTGAGGCGGCGGCGAAGGCGAGGAGCCCGACGAGGAAGACGCGCTTGCGCCCGACGTAGTCCGCGATCCGGCCGCCGAGCAGCAGCAGTCCGCCGAAGGCAAGCGTGTAGGCGGTGATGACCCACTGCCGGTTGGCGTCAGTGATGTGCAGGTCGGCCTGGGCGTGCGGCAGCGCGATGTTCACGATCGACGCGTCGAGCACGACCATCAGCTGGGCGAGCGCGATGATGCCCAGCGCGAGCCAGCGCTTGGGGTCGGGGGCGCGCGAGCTCGTGGGTCCGGCCCCGGTGGCCCCGGTGGCCCCAGTGGCCCCGGTGGGCCCAGTGGACGCCGGGCGCTCGGCCGTGGCGGGGTCAGTGGTGGTCATGCAACTTCTCCTGGTGACGGTGCGGGTGTCCGGACTGGCCGGCGCCGGTGGGCTCACCTCTGATACGGAACTGCCTCGTATCGTAAGGTAGGGAGAGGCCAGAGGACGATCTTCCCGGTGTGCAGTTGGGTGAGGCCGGGCACATACCGGTCAGCACGCCCACCACCCAGCGGGGCGCCCCATCTGGAGCTGCATATGCACATCCTCTACGCGATCATCGCCGGTCTGGTCATCGGCCTGCTGGCGAAGCTGCTGGTCAGCGGTCGGCAGAACATCCCGATCTGGCTGACCATCGTGCTCGGCATCATCGGCGGCCTGATCGGCGACTTCCTCGCGACCAAGCTCAACGTCCGGCACACGAAGGGCATCGACTGGATCCGGCACGCGCTGCAGATCGGTGCGGCCGCCGTGCTCATCGCCATCGTCGCTCCCCTCTACGCCGCCCGGTCCGGCCGGGGCGTTGCTCGCTACTGAACGTCGGCCTCTCCTGCAGCCGTGAGCAGGGCTGACAGCGGCTCGAGCAAGTCCTCGCGCCCCGCGTAGACGCCGGCCGGGCGAGGCCAGTGGATGACGACCTCGTCGAAGCCCAGGGCTGCTGCCCTGCCCACCGAGTCGCGCAGCTGCTCGATGGACGCGAGCCCGGACACCGGCCCGCTGTCAAGGGAGAGGTAGCGGCGGGGGTCGCGCTCCCCGCGGTCGACGCCATCGAGCGCGGCGGTCATCCGCGCCGCGAGATCCGCTACACCCGTCCACCATGCCGCGTCGTCGGCGGCCCCTGGCGGGCCTGTCGTGACCCAGCCCTGCCCGTGCTCGGCGACGATCCGCATCGAGCGTGGTCCGTTGGCGGCGAGGACGAAAGGTACGCGCGGCTGCTGCACGCATCCCGGCGCCGAGCGCGCCTCGACGGCGGAGTACCAGTCGCCGGACCACGTGGTGCGCTCCTTTGTCAGCAGGGCGTCGAGCAGCTCGACGAACTCGCCGTACCGCTCGACCCGCTGCCGGGGGCTCAGCGCCGGGCCGCCCATGACGGCTGCGTCGTAGCCCTCCCCACCTGCACCGATCCCGAGAACGAGCCGACCGGCGGAGACGTCGTCCAGCGCCAGGACCTCGCGGGCGAAGGGAACGGGATGCCGCACGTTCGGGGATGCGACGAAGGTGCCCAACCGGATGCGACTTGTCACCGCCGCGGCGGCCGCGAGGGTGGTGACAGGCCCGAACCATGGCCCGTCGACCAGGGAGCGCCAGCCGATGTGGTCATAGGTCCAGGCGCAGTCAAAGCCCCATTCCTCGGCCTGCTCGAAGCGCCGACGCTGCTCAGGCCAGCGCTTCTCAGGCAGCAGGACGAGCCCGACGCGTACTCCGTCCAGCGGCATCCACGCAGCGTAGGCAGGCCGGGCTGTGGTCAACTGCAGGCGGCGACCGAACCACGAGACAACTCACCCGACAGCGTCAACCGACAGAGAAGGTGCACGGCATGCAGGCTGGCGACCGCGCTCCCGACTTCGAGCTGCCCGACGAGAACGGAGCTCCGCAGCGGCTGAGCACGCTGCTGGCCCAGGGCCCCGTCGTGCTGTTCTTCTACCCCGCGGCGATGACGCCCGGCTGCACGAAGGAGAGCTGCCACTTCCGCGACCTCGCTGCCGAGTTCGCTGCGGCCGGAGCGCAGCGGATCGGCATCAGCGTCGACCCCGTCGACAAGCAGAAGCAGTTCTCCGACAAGCACGGCTTCGACTACCCGCTGCTGTCCGACGCAGGCGGGACGGTCTCCCGGGCGTATGGCGTCAAGCGCCGCTTCGGGCCCCTGCCGGTCAAGCGGGCGACGTTCGTCATCAACACCGATGGCACCCTGCGCGAAGTCATCCAGAGCGAGCTGAACATGGCCGTGCACGCCGACCGCGCGCTGCAGTCGCTCAGCGCCTGACGGCCCTGCCGGCGCTGGTTGCTACTCGGCCAGCAGCCCGGCGGCCCAGGAGGGCTGCGGGTCGGCGAGCACCTCGGGCAGGTCGCTGCTGACCCGCATCGGGAACTCGGCGGGGCGCTTGTCGAGGAACGCCTGCACCCCCTCGTAGGCGTCCGGACCGCCGCCGAGCGCCGACATGGCCCGCGAGTCGGCGATGTGCGCCCGCACGGGGGAGTCCGCGCCGAGCATCCGCCACATCAGGCGCCGGGCTACCGCGACCGACACCGCCGAGGTGTTGTCCGCGATCTCAGTGGCGAGCGCGTAGGCGGCAGGCAGCAGCTCCTCCGGTGCGTGCACGCTGCTGACCAGGCCGCCGGCCCTCGCCTCCTCGGCGCCGAACACCCGGCCGGTGTAGACCCACTCGGCCGCCTGGCTGATGCCTACCAGCCGCGGCAGGAACCAGCTCGACGCCGCCTCGGGGACGATGCCGCGACGAGCGAACACGAAGCCGATGCGTGCCGCGGTGCTGGCCAGGCGGATGTCCATGGGCAGCGTCATCGTCACGCCCACACCCACCGCCGGGCCGTTGATGGCGGCGATGACGGGCTTGTTGCTCGCGTAGATCCGCAGCGACACCCGGCCGCCCTCGTCGCGCACGGCCTCGTCGACTGCGCCGCGGTCGAAACGACCGCCACCGCCGGACAGGTCCGCACCGGCGCAGAACCCGCGCCCGGCTCCGGTGACAACGACCGCCCGGACGCCGTCGTCCGCGTCGGCGCGGTCGAACGCTCCGATCAGCTCGGCGGCCATCTGATGGGTGAAGGCGTTGAGCCGTTCGGCACGGTCGAGGGTGATGGTGGCGACCCGCCCTGCTACCTCGTACCGGATCTGCTCGTCAGTCACAGCCGCAGGCTAACGCCCGCGCGACAGTCAACTGCTGGTGCCCTTCGTGGCTCGAACCGACCCGTTGATGCGGCATGATGTAGTCTGCATCAGTGCGCACCACGATTTCGCTGCCCGACGACATGCACGCCCAGCTGTTGTCCATTGCGCGGGACCGGAGCCAGACCGTCAGCCGAACCGTCGAAGTTCTCCTGCACCGTGCGCTCAACGCTGACCGCCCCACCTACCGCATGGTGCGCAACCGGCACACAGGCTTCCTTGGGGCCGACCTTGGCCGGCTGATCACCGAGGACGACGTCCGCTCGCTAGACGACGAGGAGTGACCTACCTGCTTGACAGCAACGTGCTGGTGGCGCTTGTGCAGGAAGCGCACGTCCACGCTGAGCGGGCGGGCGTCTGGCTCGAGGGTCTGGACCAGCGGTTCGCCACCTGCCCGATCACCCAGGGTGCACTGCTCCGGCTGCTCCTGCGGGGCGGCGTGTCAACCGGTGACGCGCGTGCTGCACTCGAGTCGGTCACCGGCGACCGGCGGCACGAGTTCTGGCCGGACGAGCTCGACTACCTCGGCGTACGGCTGGACGGGGTGGTGGGGCACCGTCAGGTCACCGACGCCTACCTCGCCGCGCTGGCCCGGGCTCGTGGCGGCCGCCTGGTGACCTTCGACCGTGGGCTGGCCGCGCTGCGCGACGACGTCGCCGTCGTTCCACCCTGATCGAACGGCACGCGCGGGAGGCTGGGCAGCGACGAGCACCTTGTGCGCGACATCGATGATCCGCCGCCATCACCGCCCCGCCGCTACCCAGGTCAGCAGGGGGTGCGGCGCCGCTCGAGCCGGCGCTGCCGAGCGGCACCGGGCGCCCTGACCCGGCCGCGGCGGTGCAACCTGCGGTGGCACGCCCGGTGGATCCACTCGATCTGTCCGTCGTCAGCGTGGTGACCGCCGAGCTTGCCGCCCGCGTGGCAGACCACGCACCGCGGCCCGGCATACGCCACCTCGACGACGAGGTCAGGCGCGCGAGTGATCGTTACCTCCTGCAGCAACCGCTCGAGGCGGCCGACCAACGCGGGGGCGAGCTCCAGGGGAACGCGTGGGTGCGGCTCCAGCAGTGTGACTTGAATACTCACGCGTGCCCCCTGGCTAGTGGTCGCTGGCGTTGCGGCTAACTCAGTTGTATTAGGGAGGTCCGACAGTTTTCGGCGTGGTGAGTTGACTCAGCCCTCGAGCTGTCGCTGCAGCCGGATGGTGTGCACGACGTCGAGTGGATGCGCACGGCGCCAGGCCTTCAGCCGCAGCAGGTCCTGGTCGGGTGCGCTGCCAGTCCGCTTGTGGTGCCAACGTAAAGCGTCCTCGGCGTACCAGACGTGGGCGATGGGGCGCGCTAGGCGGATTGCGCTGATGGCCTCGACCGGATCCCAGCCGCGGTGGAGCAGGACCGCGAAACCCAGGGACGGGCCACGGTTGATGCCCATGTGACAGTGGGTCAGGACGACGGCGTCCGGCCCGGCTGCGTCGATCCACTTGATGGCGTCGTCGAACCAGGAGTTCGGGACGCGCTGGCCGGCGTCGTCCATCCCGTGGTGCAGGTACTGCACGTCCGGGAGGTGCAGACCCAGCAGTTCGGCGTCGTCCCACTCGATGCGGCAGTCGACCACGTGCGTGATGCCCAGGGCCTCGAGCTCCTGCAACTGGTCAGCGCAGCGATCGAGGTCGTGGCTGTCAAGGTCGCCGCCGATCGCCAGATCGGGGGTGACGAAGTTGAGGTTGGCGTGCCTTGCTGCCGGCAGGGTCGGCATCGTCCTGCCTCCTCGGCGCATTGGCTACCCGTTGAGCATAGTGCCGTGAGCTGAACCATGCTGCTCGGCCGAGCTTGCCGAGAGCGCCAGGCAGATGATTGGGGGAGTGAGAGCCTGCAGCCGTCAGAGGTGCGTGCACAAGGTCCCGAGCCGGTGCCGGCAGGGTGCTGGAGCGGTCACCGGTGGTCCTACAGGTGCAGCCCCGGCACGATGGACCCGAGCGCGAGGCCGGCTATGTAGGCCCAGCCGAACAGCCGGTTGTGCACCAGGCAGACGCGGTGGAACCACAGCGGCCAGCCGACGTAGCCCGTCGGCGGCTCGTCCGGGTGCCGCTCCGAAAGGACCCGCAGCGCCTTCAGCGCCCGGGGTGCGGCGATGACGACCAGCAGCGTAAACGGGGTGAGCTCGCCGGTCAGCACACCGAGGACGACGAAGGCGTACATGCCGGCGACGACGACCGTGTCGACCAGCCGGGCGCGCTTCTCCCCGAGCAGCACGGGCAGGGTCCGCTGCCCAGCGCCCTTGTCGAAGGTCAGCTGGTCGACGTGCTTGCCGAGCAGGATCGACATCACGCCGAGCCCATACGGCAGGCTGGCGACAAGTGCCGCTGCTGTCAGCTGGCCGGACACGACGTAGTAGCCGCCTCCGACCATCAGCGGCCCCCACACGAGGAACGAGGCGACCTCGCCCAGCCCGATCCCCTTGAGAGTCACCGGGGCGGCGTCGTAGAGCCACAGCAGCAGGGCCCCGGCCAGGGTGAACGCGATGGCCACCGGGCCGCGGGCGAAGGCGAAGTAGACCGCGATCGCGACGCCGACAGTGGCGAGGATGCTGATACCTGTGGCCAGCTGGCGCGGTTCGAGCGCCCCGCTAGCGACCGGGTGCAGGGTATAGCGCATCCGTGGTGAGTCGGGGGTGTCGTGGCCGCGCTTGTAGCCGAAGTAGTCGTTCGACAGGTTGCTGATGGCGTGGGCGACGACGAGGCCGACGAGCAGCAGGACGAAGTCGAGCGCGTCGAACCGGCGGTCGGTGATGCCGAGCAGCCCGGCGATGAGGGAGGCCTGCACGGAGATGACCAAGATGACGCTGCGCGCGGCATACAGGAAGCGCGTGACCGGGCCCAACTCGCGCAGCCCAGCGCCATCTGGGCGGTAGAACCCGAGGAACGCCTTGGCCCAGGCGCCCCGGCTCGAGCCGGTGTCGGTGCGCGGGGGTGTCGCGGCGGGACCCGCCGGTGCGCTCGTCGTGCTTTGCGCCATGCTGTCCTCCGAGGTCAACCCGTGTCTCCTGTCCTTGACGGTACGGCGGGGCCTCGTCGTGAGGCTCGGGTAGTCGTGTGATCTCGGAGCACTTCTCGTGGCCGCGGAAGCGCATTGAGTTCAGCACGCGCCGCTAGCCGGCGAAGACGGCATGCCACAACGGGGGCACTTCGGGTAGGGATGCGGTGTGGCCGGTTCCGAGGCAGCTGACGAGCATGGAGGTGGCACCGCCCGGTCTGGGTGGTGGCCCCTGCTCGGGCGCGTCGCGCGTCCGGCGTTGCGGCTGCTTGTCATCGCGGCTGTCATCGAGTTCGCGCTGCTGCCGCAGATCGCCGGAGCGCGCAAGTCCATCCACCTGCTCGTCGACATCTCCCCGGCCTGGTTGGTCGTCGGACTCGCGTGCGAGGCCCTGTCACTCCTCTCGTACGCGCGGCTGACCCAGGTGACCCTCGACGCGCGCGGCGTGCCCTTCGCACAGCTGCTGCGCGTCGACCTTGCGACGATGGCGGTCAGCCACGTCGTGCCGGCCGGCTCCGCCGTAGGGATCGGGCTCGGCTACCGCCTGCTGACCCGCATCGGCGTGCCGCCGGATAAAGCACTGTCGGGCAAGGCTTTGCAGACCGTAGGTTCGGCCGTGGTGCTCAACCTGCTGCTGGCTTGCAGCCTGGTGACCACATTGGTGCTGCACGGCAACGACCCCCTGTACCTACCCATAGCCGCGGCTGGCCTGCTGCTCCTGGTCGGTGCCGGGGCAACGGCTGTCCTGCTCGTGCGCAACGAGGAGCGCGTGACGGACACTCTGGTGCGTGTTGCGGGGCGCCTTCCGAAGGTGAGGCCGCAGAGCGTGCGGGGGCTGCTGAGCACCCTCGCCGCCACACTGCGCCGCCTCGGTGCGGACCCCGCGTTCTTGCGCAGGTCCGTCGGGTGGGCGGCTGCCAACTGGCTGTTCGAGGCGGCGGCGCTGTGGGCGTGTGTCCGCGCCTTCGGTCACACCCTCGGGCCGGTCGGGCTGCTGGTGGCGCACGGGTTGGCGAGCGCGGCGGCCGCCCTGCCCATCACGCCGGGCGGGCTGGGCGTGGTGGAGGGCGTGCTCGTCCCGGTGCTGGTTGCCTTCGACACCCCCCGCGGCATCGCGATTCTCGGCGTCGTGGCCTTCCGCCTGGCCAACTTCTGGCTGCCTATCCCCATCGGGTTCGCCAGCTACGCGCGGCTGCAGTTCCAGTTCCGATTCCAGCACGGGACAGTGGACGACGAGGAGGGGCCTGGCGGTAGTGGCCTCCGGCCTGCCGGGTGAGGGTTGGGCGGCTAGTAGCGTCGACGAGCCGGGCCGTTAGCTCAATTGGCAGAGCAGCGGACTTTTAATCCGCGGGTTCGGGGTTCGATCCCCCGACGGCCCACCCGCTCTGACCTGCCTGTTTACTCGTCGAACACTGCGTGACCGCGGCTCGCTGGCAGCCACACCGGCAGCCACGGCCCGACGTCACGGCACATGTCGGGCAGCGGGGTTCAGACGGCCAGCCACCGGTCGGGCCCTCCGTCTAAGTCAACAATCGACGCCATCCACGCTTCTATGGATGCCGCCACCGCATCGAACGCGTCGTCTGAGGATCGGCACGAGTGCCGCTGGTAGGTCTTGCTCATAGCGGTCCCTGTCTGTCTCGAGTGTTCTTGGCGGGTCACCCGAGACCTACCGTCAGGCAGGACTCAGACGGGGGACCGCCAAGAGACCCGGGACAACCTCCGCCCGCAGCAGCCATAACATTGATCGCCACCCGACGTATGTGCTGGACGCTCAGCTGCGACGGGCGCCAACGTCCGAGACTGACACACACAACAGCTGACGGAAAGCCTCGAAGACCTGGAGAAGGACTGTCGATCTCGTGCCCACTTTTGGCCCCCACGCTAGCCTCACGACCGGCGAGCAAGCCCTTCGGGACCTCATCACCGTCGCCATGCGGAAGCAGCATGGCGAAACATGGATGCAAGAACTAAGCGCCGGCGTCCGTGGGAAATGGACACAACGCCGAGCCAAAGAGGAAGCCCAGCGTCTGACCAGGGGAGTCGTATCTCTGCCCCAGAGCGACCTTGCTTACGCTGACCTGGATGAGGTCATCGCCATCGTCAAGAATCCCAAGCATTGGTCGCTCTTCGAGCCAGCCCTTGGTAATAGGTCCGAGGCCTTGGCGTTGCTCGACGTCTTCTCCCGGCTTCGGCACCCGGTCGCCCACACCAGAGAGCGGGTTCCTTTTGAAGATGACCTTGCATCTGGGATAGCCGGATACCTCAGGAACATGGTGACCCTCTATATGAGTCAGGAAGATCCCAGCGGGGACTACTACCCCCGAATCGAAAACGTCACTGACAGCTTCGGGAAAGGTCTCGACGAACCCGAGCAGATCAGCGTTAAGACCGGGATTACCTTGATAGTGGGACAGGTGGTGACGTTCCGATGCCACGGAACGGACCCTCAAGGCCGTCCACTTAGCTGGTGGTATTCACTTCCGCCTCTATACCAGTCGCACAAGCTCGTCGGCGCTGATACAGAGTTGAGCTGGACCGTGCGAGACGAAGACGTAAAAGATGAGTCTTCTGTGTACATCCATATGGCATCGGACAGTAGCTATCACCGCCTCGGCTACGGTGTCGATGCGTCTTGCATCTTCTACTACCGGGTGCTTCCTCCCACAGCGCCAGGTGTCACGCTCGGCTTGCCGGAGCCTGCGAATCCGTCCGACAATCAGTGAGGAGCAGTTATCAGGACACGACGACAGTTACACCTGGCGTCGCCAGTGAAGGTAGCGACGAGGACGGGACTGCCAGCCCCGAAGCGGCGGCGTGGCGTCGCTGTGGGGTTCGGAAGTCCCCTGATCCGTAGTTCGGGGAGACGCAGTCCCGAGACGTCCACGTTCGGCCATCTATGCAGGTCATACGGCGGGCGACGTCCCGAGACGCCCGCGTGAATCCGACTCCGTCTAACCGCGTGGCTACAGCGGTGGCTACAAACGGACACACCTTCGGCGCCGGTCACTGGTGAGGCAGCCGTCTAGCGGTCGCGTGGCAGCCTCTTCATAGGCCCCTCGAGGAGCGCGGTAAGTGGCATGAGCGAACGTTGCACTCGGCGTCTGACATGCTTGCGCCCGGATCTGCTTACGAGCACGGCATCGGAGCGTAACGCGTGCGCAGTCCGGCCGGTTGGCCTGTCGGCTGACTCGACATTCCGCCCGCAGCTGCCGGGGGTGTGCATGACGAATGAACCGAAGCGGTTCGAGGTCCACGAATCGGGAGCCCTGCTCCACGGGACGAAGGCCGACCTTGCGGTGGGCGGCCTGCTGGTACCGGGGCGTCTATCGAACTTCGAAGAAGGAAGGATCATGAACCACCTCTATGTGACGCAAACGCTGGATGCCGCGACGTGGGGGGCCGAGCTGGCGGCCGGCGAAGGCCGTGGCCGGATCTACATCGTGGAGCCGACGGGTGCGCTCGAGGACGACCCAACGTGACGGACAAGAAGTTTACCGGCAACCCGACACGGTCCTATCGGACGCGGGAGCCGGTGCGGATTGTCGGTGAGCTCTTGGACTGGACAGGGCACTCGCCCGCCCAGTTGAAGGTCATGCGGTACGGCCTCGCCGACCTAGAGCGCCGGGGCATCGCAGTCATCTACGACTAGCACTGAGCCGGCCTCGTGTGCGCTGAAGGACCTGAGTAACCGTCAACATCGTTGTCGCGTTGCTGTCCAAGATCGTAGGTCTCTGCACCGCAACGGCCTCAGCGCGGCATAGGACGTTTCCAACCTCATGTCTCGTAGGACGCAACTAGGAAGGGTCGAGCGTTACTGCAGGTCGGCTAGCGGCGTGCTCGACTGTGAACCAACGCCGCTGGTAGGTGACAGGGTCATCTCGGTAGTGGAGGGCCTTGTACTGGGACAGGGCGGCTCGCCACTGGCTGAGCAGGACCACGGCGTCGCTGTTCTGTGGGAGCGTCTCCTCGTCGAGCATCTCAACGAAGGCTCGGCTGGGATCCTTGTCGAGGAGCAGGCCGAGGTCGGTCAGCAGCCGGTTGATGTTGCGGATCTTGAGGGGGCTTACGACCCCGTCGGGCTTCTTCTTGGACAGCTCTGACATCTCGTTGACGAAGGCGTTGAGCATCGGGAAGAGCCGGTCGAAGGCCGCTGCTTCTGCTGCGGACGGGGCTCCATCCCGTGCGCCGCGTTCAGTCGTCATGTCGCACCTCCGTGTGATCCGGGTTCTGGCTGACTGCGGACGGTGCCACGGCTGAACGATGGCGGGTGCGGTTTAACGCCTGCTGACGCCGGCTGGGTACTCCACGGTGAGCCATCGTCGGCTGCCCATCCCGTCCGAGCCGTGGTGCGCGTTCTTGTACTGCTCCAGCGCGGCCCTCCACTGGCTCAGGATGAGCACGGCGTCGCTGTTCTGCGGGAGGGTGTCCTCGTCCAGCATGTCGACGAAGCCGTGGCTGGGGTCGTCCTCCAGGAGCATTCCGAGGTCGGTTAGGAGCCGGTTGATGAGCTTGATCTTGACGGCGTTGACGATCCCGTCCTGCTTCTTCTTCGACAGCTCGCTCATTTCGCGGTGCGCTGCTTCGAGCATGGGGACGAGTCGCTCGTAGGTCGCCGACTGCTCCTCAGTTGGGGTGCCGGGAGCGGGTTCGGGCTTGCGCGGCATAGCGGTCCTTAGCTACTTCGACCTGAAGAACTCGTAGCCATTTGCGTTGCGGCGCAGCTGTTTCGCCCCGGCGCGGCGTCGTTTTCAACGTCCCGATTGCCGGGATCATGGACGCTGACGGGTCGGTCGAGGTCTG